>JACCEA010689291.1_pt1 | contig 12886 bp, 6 predicted proteins | sample 7449851 | NCBI WGS metagenome assembly JACCEA01 (sample SAMN15323453, study PRJNA562643) | freshwater metagenome | isolation source: river surface water | place: USA:Blue River Watershed | collected 2017-08-18 | reverse complement strand
GCCGCTTGAGTGTCTTCGAATTCGTAGCCTTCTAATTCCATTACGGCACGTTGCGCCAAGGTATATTCATCAATCAAGGCATCCGGGAAGTGAACCAGCAACCGCAACAAATACAATTCGTGTGGAAACTTTTGGTCGCCTACCCCAACAATCGGCGTTGTTGGAGTGGGAAAAGCGTCGGTTGGGGTAGGAATTAAATCCCGATCTTCCCGATTCGGAACCGCTTTTTCAAGTCGGTTTTTATTGATTTCAGAAAGGAAGATGCGCTCGTCGGCGCCCATCTGCTTGGCTGTTTCCAAATGCAACACCGAGCGCCGCATGGGATCGTCGATCAATGCAATGGTTCGGGCCAATTCCTTCAGTACTTCAGCTTTTTTCAGCGGATCTTGGCCCGCATCAACCAATAAAACATCGGTTTTGAATGAAATGAAATCCTTGACCTCCTCCTTCAAACAGGTTTCCAATCGATTCGGATCTTTCTTCGCCAACGAATCAGGATCTTCACCATCGGGCAGCAAAAGCACCCGAACATCCAATCCTTGCTGAAGCAAAATATCGATTCCTCGCATGGAAGCTCGAATTCCCGCCGCATCTCCGTCGTACAAAACCGTGACGTTTTTGGTAAAGCGGCGAATCAATCGGGCTTGTTCCTCGGTTAAACTGGTTCCCGCCGAGGCAACGGCTTGGGTAAAACCGGCCTGATGCAGGGAAATAACGTCGGTGTAACCCTCCACCAAATAACACACATCGCTTTTAACGATGCTGGACTTGGCTTGAAAAAGTCCGTAAAGCACCGAACTTTTGTGGTACAGCTCGCTTTCGGGGGAGTTGAGGTATTTGGCGGTTTTCTCATCCTTCTTCAGCACTCGTCCGCCAAAGGCGATCACCCGACCGCTGAGGTTGTGGATGGGGAACATCACTCGCCCGGCGAAGCGGTCGTAAAACGTGCCGTTGTCGCGCTCTACGGTGAGTCCCAATTGGGTGAGAAATTCTTTTTTATAACCGTTTTTTAGGGCGGTTTCGGTGAATTCCGTTCGATTTTCGGGGGCGAAACCCAAACTGAAGGTCTCCATGGTTTTGGTGGAAAACCCGCGTTCTTTGAAGTAGGCCAGGCCGATGGTGGAGCCGGCATCGCTTTGCAGGTATTCGTGGAAATATTTTGCGGCGTATTCGTTCACCACAAATAAACTTTCCCGAAGCGATTTCGCCGCATCTTCTGCTTCTTTGTCGTAATTCCGATCTTCTTCAATTTCGATGTTGTACCGTTTGGCCAGCCATCTCAGGGCTTCGGGATACGAAATTTTTTCGTGCTCCATCAAAAAGGCCACGGCGTTTCCGCCCTTTCCCGAGCTAAAATCTTTGAAAATTCCTTTGGAAGGAACCACGTAAAAGGAAGGTGTTTTCTCGGCCGTGAACGGACTCAACCCTCGGAAATTGGCTCCCGCTCGCTTCAATTGAACAAAATCGCCCACCACCTCCTCGATGGAGGCAGCCTGCATGATTTTGTCGATGGTGGAGCGGTTAATCATTCAAACAAAAGTAACACTTCTTATCTTTGAGGACAAAACTATTGTTATGGAAATCCGTATGCCCTTCAACCTTCAAAAATGGATCGATGAACATCGCCATGAATTGAAACCACCCGTAGGTAACCGCAATTTGTACAAAGAATCGGGCGACTACATTGTGATGATTGTGGCTGGGCCGAACGCCCGAAAAGATTACCACTACAATGAAACCGAAGAGCTTTTTTATCAGCTGGAAGGCAACATCAATGTGCGCATTCAGGTCGATGGGAAAGCGGTGGATGTGCCCCTCGGTCCCGGCGATTTGTTTTTATGTCCGGCCGGCACACCCCACAGTCCGGCCCGTTCGGAAAATAGCATCGGATTGGTGATTGAGCGGAAAAGGGCCGGAAAAGGATTCCAAGACGGATTGTTGTGGTTCTGCGAGAAGTGCAACCACAAATTGCATGAAACCTATTTCGAGCTTCACGATATTGAAAATGATTTCCTACCTCGCTTTGCCGATTACTACGGAGATGAAACCTTGCGCACCTGCAAATCCTGCGGTCATGTGATGGAGGCCGATGAAAGGTTTGTACGCAAATGATTGATATTCATACCCACATCATTCCCGAAAATATGCCCGATTGGGCCGAGAAATTCGGGTACGGCGGATTCATTCGCTTGGATCATCATCGCCCCTGCTGCGCACGGATGATGGTTGACGATAAGTTCTTCCGTGAGATTCAAGACAATTGCTGGAGCGCCGAAACGCGCATCCACGAATGCGATCATCACGGTGTACAGGTTCAAGTGTTGAGCACCATTCCGGTGATGTTCAACTATTGGGCAAAACCCGAAGACACCTTGGAAATCCATCGTTTTTTGAACGATCACATTCTTGAGATTGTTCATCGCTATCCGAAAAGGTTCGTAGGATTGGCGACCATTCCCATGCAAGATCCCGAATTGGCGGTTCAAGAGTTGGAGCGGGTGATGAAATTAGGCATGAAGGGGATTGAAATTGGTTCCCACGTGAACGATTGGAATTTGCATGAGCCCGCCCTTTATCCCGTTTGGGAAGCCTGTGAGCGTTTGGGTGCGGCCGTTTTTGTGCATCCGTGGGACATGATGGGTCAGGAAAAAATGTCGAGGTACTGGTTGCCGTGGTTGGTGGGCATGCCCGCCGAAACGAGTTTGGCCATTTGCTCCATGATTTTTGGCGGGATTTTCGAGAAATTCCCCCAATTACGGGTGGCGTTTTCCCATGGCGGAGGTAGTTTTCCCGCTACGGTGGGGCGCATTCAGCACGGATTTGAGGCCCGTCCCGATTTGTGCGCCATTGATAACACCGTGGGGCCGAAAGATTCCGTTGGTAAATTTTGGTTTGATGGCTTGGTTCACGACCCCGTTGCTTTGGATCTGTTGATGAAGCTGGTGGGCCCAACCAAAATAGCCATGGGAACCGATTATCCGTTTCCGTTGGGAGAATTGGAGCCGGGTTCTTTGGTGAAATCCATGGGTTACGACGCCGAGACATCCGATTGGTTGTTGCGTAAATCGGCCCTTTCTTGGTTGAACATGAAGGAAGAAGATTTCCATTGAGGAACTATTTTGAATCGTTTGCTTTTCTCTTTGAAAAATATCGCATGAAATCCATTTTTACTTTGCTTCTAGCCGTGGTGCTATTTGCTTGCAACGGACAAGAAAACGTTTTGGCTCCCCAAGATTTTAAATCGAAATTAGAGAAAACGCCGAATGCAGTTTTGTTGGATGTGCGCACGGCCGGTGAGTTTGCCGAAGGGTACGTGAACGGAGCGCGCAATTTGGATTGGAATTCCAAGTTCAAGACCGAGGTGGTGAAATACAATCGCGACATGCCGTATTTCGTGTATTGTTTGGCAGGAGGCCGCAGCCATTCGGCGGTGGAATTCATGAAGAGTCAGGGATTTACCCAAGTGTACGAGATGCAGGGTGGGGTGATGAAGTGGACGGGTGCTGGGCTTCCGCTTTCGGGCGCTGCGGATGCGCCGGCCTACCAAATTTCGATGGAGGAGTACCAGAAGATGGGTGGGTCGGCCGATCGCGTTTTGATTGATTTTTATGCGCCTTGGTGTGGTCCTTGCCGGAAGTTAGAACCCATTTTGAGCGACTTGGGCAAGGATGGCAAGGTGAAGGTCATTCGCATCAACATCGACGAGAACAAGCAATTGGCGCACGCCTTAAAGTTCGAAGAAATTCCGGTTTTGCAGTTTTACTCCAAAGGAAAATTGTTGAAGAACCACTTCGGTTTTCTACCCAAGGAAGATATTTTGAAGGTTTGGGAGAAGTAAGGAGGAATTCTCCCTTCGGTAAACTCAGGGAGCACCGCCCGGTCTTCGAGTTTTTCTGAAAGAAAAGTATCGAGAGGCCGGTTACTGAAGCGGGGTCTCGATAATAATCTTGACATTCGCCAGGGTCACTCGGGAACCGGGATAGGATCTGACGGTGGTCGAGTAAACGCTTACCTCAATTCCCGTGTTAAATCCATCAAATCGAAGCGGGCGGTAAACATCACTCGGCGGAAAACGGAATTGTACCGCCCGAAATACAAATCGAAATCGGAAGAGTACATCAACGGCAAATTCACCGTGAATACCTTACCTTTCCCAAACGAAAGAAACTCATACTGCAAACCAGCAACGTACAAACTCGATTTTTGGGAAGGAAGGATGGATTTTGCATTGGCGAACATCGCCAAATCGGCGTACACCTGAAGCGGAAATGGAATCGGCAAATGCGACGTTAACTGAATCGATGTTGCCCAATCGGTGGAATAATTGAATCCCGTAAACTGATTGTAAGGCAAAGCAATTCGCAAACCCGCGTCCCGCACGTTTCGGTTCTTCGCAAACAACCCCGTTTCACTGCTTCGGCAAGGTTGAATCTGCTCCAAGGTGTAATCGTCGGTACCGCTCGAAGCCAAAACTCGAATGCCAGGATTCGCTATATATCCCTTTGAAAATGGAAACGAATCGGATGAAATGACGCCCATCTTTCCGGCATAAACCCGAACATCCAAACCTCTTCCTTTCTTCTCAAAACTGATGCGCTGCGTCCATTCTGCACCCAATTTCCAATAGTCGGCATTTCCTTCGGCATCCACCGAAAACGACGATGGATTGATGGGTTGGGTATTCCTTCTTCGGTACTCCAAACGGAAAATGGGGAAAGTTCGTCCCTTTCCGTCGTACACCAATTGATTGGAACTATCCAAACCGTACTGATCCAAAAGATTCATAAAAGCCACTGCTGAAATCGTTTGTGATATCGGAGAATCGGCTCCGCCTCGTTTTCCCAACGTAGCTGTTATGCGAGGTTGAAAATGCGTAAAGGAAAGTGGAATGAGGTTGTTTTGGTACGAATACTGACGAACCATTCCACCCAAACTCCAATCCTTCACCTTTCCTTCGAGCGGACGGATGTGGTAATAGGCGTGAGCGTTTCCGGCCCATTTCCCCGACTTGGTGCCATACAACGGCATGAAGAGAAAATCGAACTTGCTTGCCGGAACGTGACCGTTATGGAAAATACCTCCCAATAGCCAGCCATCGTTGGCGTTGTTTCCAATGGCTGGAAGAAAATACAAATTTTTCTCGCCCGCTTTGGGGAATCCCAAACCAAATTTCAAATCTAACCTCTTCTTGGTAGCGTTATTCGTCCAATTCAAATCCAAGGTCACTCCTTGGGGATCGATGATGCCGATGCTATTCTCGGTCATGGTAAGTCGTTTTTCCCCTTCAGAAAACCCTTCTACCCATTGAATTGATTCGTCTCCATTTTCAGTTTGAATCAACACTGGCACCGGTGAAGCAATTTCTCCTTTATTTTTTAAGACCAATTGTTGCCCTTTTCTTTGAATGGTGTAATCCATTGTTTTAGCTGAATTCAACAAATCACCAAAAAACCAGTCCAATTTTCGTTTTGATTCGTTTTCAAACAACGCTTGAATATCTTTCGGATAAGGGTGTTTGAATTGCCACTCCCTGTAGTATTGGTGCATGATCCGATCGAATTCCTCTTGCCCCAAATACGCCGCCAAATAACGGAAGTTCATGGCCGTTTTTTTGTAACATAGCACTCCGTAATTGGTATTGGTAAACTCGTCGCCCCGAAGGCCCAACGACTGATCCAATCCGCGGCCAGCCTCATAGAAATACACCAATTCCTCCAGGCCGCGATTCGATGGAAGCACGTTTTTCAATGCATCACCCAAGCCACTCAACATGCCCGACCCTCCTTTTCCGTACCGTTGTTGGGTGTACCTTTCTTCCATGTACGAGTTCATGCCCTCGTCCATCCACGTATGTTGGCGCTCATTGCTTCCCAAAATACCGTAAAACCAATTGTGGCCCACCTCGTGCGCAATCACAATGTCCAATTCCTTGGGGGAACTTGAGGCCGAAATGATGGTGATGGTGGGATATTCCATCCCTCCGCCTGCACTCAAGGCGCCGTCTACCGCGGTACAAACCCGGTAAGGATAATCGCCTACCCACAAACTGTAGTAATAAATGGAGCTGTCGATGTAGGGCTTTGCTTTTTCCCAGACCTTGGCATTTTCGGGGGTGTACATCAACCAGGTTTCAACCGTTTTTTTGCTTTCCGGTAAAGTTACCTCACTGTGAAGAACCCGAAACGTTTTGTCGGCAAACCAAGCAAAATCGTGAACATTATCCAAAGTATAACGAAGGGTTTTCCATTCGGAAGAAGAGGTGGGAACCGAATCTTTCTTCTCCAATTTTCCCTTGGCTTTGGCCACTTCCACCTTGATATTTACTTTTTCTGCCTTGGCAGAGGTATCTTTTTTCTGATTGATTTCTTGCTCGTTTTCGGCGGCCAAATTCTTCAACCAAGCCCGCTCGCTTTCGGTTTGAAGATCTCCGGAAGCGCCCACCACGTAGTTTTTGGGAACCGAAATCGTTACATCAAAACTTCCAAATTCGCTATAAAATTCTCCTTGATCCAAATACGGAATTGGATTCCATCCTTGATGGTCGAACACCGCTGGTTTGGGATACCACTGAGTAATTTGATAGCGCTGCCCGATATGTCCCATCCTAGAAAAAGAGGCCGGCAATTTTACGTGGAATGGCGTGGAAATAACGGTTCGTTCTCCCGGACCCAACGGTCTCGGTAAATAAACGATAGCGATGTCCGGGGTGTCTTCATTTAAAATTTCCCATTTAACCAATTTCCCATTTACGGAAAACGCCAAAGAATCGATGAAACCTTGGTCTTTGGGCTCCGCATAATACAATCCGCGCTTTCCGTTTTTTAGCATTTGACGAGCCAAAGCCGTGCGATTACTCGAATAAGCATTCGGCCAAAGGTGAAAATAAATGCGATCCAACGACTGATTGGAATTGTTCTGATAGGTAATTTCCTCAACGGCCGAAAGGGAATGATCCCCATCGTGAAGAGTCACCGAAATTCGGGTATCTACCCGTTGCTGAAAGTATTTGGTTTGAGCTGTGGCCTGGGCAAAAAAACAGGCAGCGAAAAAAAGGAAGAAAATAGATTTCATCATTGATTGGCGGTGGCGTTAATTTCTGTGGTTATGGGATTCAAAACTTTTGACTTATTTCGTTTGATGTTTTGACTTCGAATGAAATTCTTGGTAGAAAGAAGCAAATCAGAAAATTGATTGAATTCTTTCGAATAGCTAATGCCCAGCCCTTGACGGTAGTTACTGCCCGCGTTGGCAACCAACAAATTGTCTTCCAGGCGATTGAACGCTTTGATTCGGAATTTTCCCTCCTCGTCAATCAAAAACTCAATCGAAAAGGTTCCGCCGATGGCTTGCCCATTGGTTTGGGTACGTAAAAAGTCCGACCCGAAATCGAGGTTACCGTCGAGAATAACCCGGTCGTTGAATAAGGTCGTATTCATCGCAACCTGTACTTGTCGGCGGGCATTGGATGAACTTCCCGAGTTTTGTCCGAAATAATTCAATCCAATATTGAGGTTTTTGGTGTATTTGCTCAAAAGATTAGAAAGCTGATTCGACACCATTTCTCCCAACGTATTGAAGCTGCCTGTTACATCCAACGCCAAGTTGCTGTTGTTGATGAACTGTCCCAGCATCAATAGACCGAATACCTGATTATTGAGTTCTTGCTGGTTGTTATTGATGTCCTTAAGTTTAATAGAAGCCAAATCGCCCGGACTCAAATTTGGAATTTTAATCTCAAAACCGATGTCGGGCTTCATCAGATCTCCCGACATTTTAAGAATGGTTTGAACTGGATAACGAATGTTTTTCAGGTTCCTAGTTGTGTCTTGCAAACGACTTTGGTCGTAATCGGTATTCACCAAATTGGTCAACGTGGTACGCTGGGTGTACATGGCTTGAAGGTTCATTTGGGCGTGGTAGGGATCGCCGCTCCAAACCAAAGTTCCACCGGGAACAAGATCAAACTTTTTATCGATGATATTTTCCCAAGTGAAGTGATAATCTCCCTTGGAAATTTCGTAATTGCCGAATAGGGTAAAATCTTCATCCTTGTCGTACGCCATTTTGAGGTTTCCTTTTCCTCGTCCGCGGATCACGTCGCCGGCCAATTCATCAAAGATGAGGTGAATTTCAGCATCAGGAGTCGCTTCCAAATCGAGGTAAAAGTTTACGCCTTCCAACGCAACTTTTCGTTGCTTTTTGGACGAATTCACCAACGTATCTTTCACCGTAAATTGCATAAAATCGGCCGTATTGGAGTATTCGGTTTCTTCCAAAGGAATCTTCAATAAGGTTCCATCTTGGGATTTGGCAACAACATTAAAATCGATTAGGCTGATGTGACCTTTGATGGTGGCCAACCCGGTGGCAAATGCCGTTCCATAGAAAACATCACCGGTAGAATAATTCGGAAAATCATAGACCAAGACTTTGTTGGGCTCACCATTTTTCTTTTTCTCTGGAATTTCAAGCGTAAGATCCAAACGGGTATTTCTAAGGTAATTGTGGAGCACCTTTCCGTTTACCTGGGCGATTCCTCCGAAGTCATCGTATAATTTTACCTTGTTGAAATCAATGGATTCGTCGGTTAACAAAATGGAGATGGGTTTGTTCCCGGTGTTGTACCGAACATTCATCGCATCTACCACAAAACTACCGGAGTCGATGTTTACCGCACCAATAAGCAAAGGTTTGTCGAACGTTCCATATACCTGAATAAATCCATCGGCATATCCTTGAATGTTGTACAAATCAGGAGAGAGAATTTTTTCCAACCAACGCGCGTCAGTTCGACTTAAACGAGCTGTGACATCGAGCTCCTCCCTCGATTCGTGAAAATCGATGAAGCCCTTAACGTCTAACTTGGATTGGGTTTCTTTATTAAATATTTCCCCGTCGATGTGAACCGTCTTTTCTACTTTCATCCAATCCGCATCGAAACGAATATCTCCATAGCGAATGGTATCTACTTTCAAATTTGCAATTTTGATTTGACCTCTTAAAAAAGGATCTTTCAAATAGTTGGAAGCTGAAACCTTGATATCCGATTTTCCCTCAACCTGAATTTGGAAGGCCTTTAAAAAGTTATTCAGCTGAGCCAGATTGAACTGTTGTGTAATAAAGGTAACGGTGTCTTTCGGATTATCCGAAATCTTTCCCGAAATTTGGACCAGCTGATTGAAGGATTTAACCCCCAATTCGTGCAAGGTGACTCCAGTTTGATCAAAAACGATGGGTTGGTCTTGATAAAATTTCCATAAATCTCCGTTGACGGTCAGCGAAGACTGATCAAGATGCAGTACGTTAGAGTCGGGAAAAACAACCAACATTCCCTCTAAATTTCCTTGATTTCTAGAGGGATCTCGAATCAAATCCGAGGTAAATCTTAGGGTGTCGTTGTGGACAAAGGTATTGAAATTGGCCGTGGTTAAAACGGTAGTGTCGTTCACGGTGATGGTATCGGTTTGGACGGAAATCGACATTCGACTGGTATCGGTATTGACCACTACAATTCCACCTTTCATGCGTGTTCCTCCAGCATCTATGTAAGGAATGAGTACCCTCGATAGGCTTCTTCCTACATCGGATCGAACCAAACCGGACCCGTGGAAAGGAGCAGCGCACCATCCTTTGATTTGAAGTAAGTCGGCGATGGTTTCTGGATCCTTCACCCAAAATTTCCAATCGAAATTGGCCGAAGGCAAATGTGGAATGGGGTCGAGGTAAGCCGGCACGTGGGGCTCGGCCAAATTATTGGCATATTTCCATAAATCCAAGAGCGGATATTGGCCGGTAACACTGGCGTTTAACCAGGTCGACTGTATTCCCACAGAACGTTTATTTCCCTCCAATTGGCTGTAAATTTCCATTTCGGGAAGCGTAAATACTTCATTGGAGCGGTGATAGACGAGGGATTTCCCCATCAACGTTCCAATGAAATCATCCGCGTTACCGCCTTTTCCCTGAAAGGTAAAGTCGCCAGAAACCCATTCTTCGTTTTTGGAAAGCCCCAGTTTCTGAAGGTCAATTTTGGTCGCGTGAAATGCAACATCGCTGATTTGTTTAGCGGGATCGAGGGCAACATTTCCTTGGATAAAAAATTGTAAACCCGGATCGGCGGATTGTAATTTCCCATGGAAAAATCCTTCACCAAAAGCACCGTCCATGGAAATGAGCTGATAACGTTTCCCTTGAAACTCCAGCTCACTCAGGGCACCTTGAACAGGCCCTTTCAACGAGAGGAGGTCTTTCCCAGCCACATTCATATTCCCTTGGAAAGTGAAGTGGGATATTCCCGAATTTTCAGGTAGAAAAGGGGTTAGATCTAGGTTTTCGGTGGATAAATCGCCTTTGATTTTGAATCCGTTATTCCATGTAATATCAGATTTTGAGGTAATTTTCCCGAGATCAGATTCCAAGAATCCATCGGTTTTAATCGACGATTCTCGGTAAGCGGCTTCCCCTTCAAATTGGATGGTTCCCAAGGGTTTTACTTTCTCCGCCCAATCGTTTTGGTTCATTTGCGCCAACACTTGAGCGGGATTGATGTTCACCTTTGCGCGAGATGCACCCACCTGAAGTTGAGCTACATCATCCCAATTTTTGACTGAAAAATTCCCCGATATCACGGTTTTCCCATCGAGTGCCACCACCAATTTTTTTGCTTTTGCGGACTGATTTTCCAAAATAAAACTACCCTTCACCAAGGCATTTCGTTGAAATGGAACGTCCACATGAACTAATTTTTGTAGGGCGTTATTTCGAAAATAAAGCGAATCAAATCTGGCATCAATGCGTTGGTTTTTCTTCGAACCACTCACTTGAATGGAGCCTTTGGCGATGGCTGTACTTGAGCGGAGATGAACTTTTTTCAACCAAAGTCGATCGGTTTCTAGTTCCAACTCTACGTAACCACTTTTTATTTTTTCCGTGCGGTTGATCTCGGTTGAAAATTGGGTTACCCGCCCTTCAATTTTTTTTGCGATCGTCCAATTTTCAGCTAAAAAATTGGTTTCGGTAAGAGCGATGTCTTTTTGGGAAAGGATGGGTCCATCGTTTTTGCCCTTAAATCGATGATATTCCAAACGAATATGGCTTCCTTGGATTTTCTCCAAAAAGATGGGTACCGTCTTGGAGTCGGTTTTTTTCTTTGTGGAACTTAGTGCTTCAAGGATAAAATCAAAGTTATAGTTTCCCTGGGCCGAAGTTTCTCGCACACGAACAAGCGCATGGTCCAGGTAGGTCGCCGAAAAGTGAGGGCTTTTTTGAAGGCCCATCCAACTTTTGATTTGAGTTTTTAGCGTTTTGGCGTAAAGAAGCGTGTCGTTCTTTTGATCGAGAAGGCATAGCCCGTGAAGTTCAATGCTTCCGTTTAACCGAATATGAACGCCTTCCACATCGAAGCGTGCGCCCAAGCGATCGGAAAATTGCGATAATCCCCAGCGCACGTAAAACGTTTGAACCGAGGGAATCCACAAAGTTCCGAAAAAGCCCAAAAACAAAATCAACAATAAACCCAGGTAGGTACGAACGCGGCGGTACCACGGACGGTTTCCTGAATTTTTAATGGGTTGATTTTCAGTCATGTTTGTTTACAACTTGGGCAATTAACAAAAATAGGTGTTTCTTTGCAAACGGTTTCCCAATAACTCGTTAAAAATGTCAACAATTCTAGGGATAGAGTCTTCTTGTGACGACACTTCTGCCGCTGTGTGGAAGGACGGAAAAATCGTGAGTAACGTTGTCGTTTCCCAAGAAATTCATCAGAAGTGGGGAGGCGTCATTCCCGAGGCGGCTAGCCGAAATCATTTGCAAAATATTGCACCCGTAGTCAAGGAAGCCATGGCCCAAGCGGGGTGCGACTTTACAGAACTATCGGCCATTGCATTTACGAAAGGTCCAGGCTTGATGGGCCCCTTGTTGGTGGGCGGGCAATTTGCGAAAGGATTGGCCCAATCGTTGAATATCCCTTTGTTGGGCGTGAATCACATGAAGGCCCATATTCTCGCTCATTTGATTGAGGATCCCAAACCCGATTTTCCGTTTCTCTGCCTCACCGTTTCGGGCGGTCACACCCAATTGGTTTGGGTGCGGTCGTCGGTAGAAATGGACGTTCTTGGTGAGACCTTGGACGATGCTGCGGGGGAGGCGTTCGATAAAATGGCCAAGCTACTCGGTTTGCCTTATCCGGGCGGGCCGCACCTGCAAAAATTAGCCGTGAACGGAAACCCCAAAGCCTTTTCATTTACGATCCCACAAACGCCCGGTTTGCAATTCAGTTTCAGCGGATTAAAAACCCAAGTAATGGTTTTTTTGCAGAAACAAGGTCCGGGATTTTTATCGAAAAATGCGGCCGATTTTGCGGCTTCCATTCAGTTCACCATCGTTGAAATTTTGATGCGAAAATTAAAGAAAGCCCTTGTAGAAACGCAAGCCAAACGAATCGCTTTGGCAGGTGGCGTATCCGCCAACGGACCCCTGCGTTTGGCCTTTCAGGAGTTAGCGAAACATCAACATTGTGAAGCATATATTCCTGCTTTTCAGTATTGTACCGATAATGCCGGAATGATTGCCTGCGCCGGTTTTGAGTTGTGGAAATCGGGGGTTTTTGAGGATTTATCGTGCAGTTCCGAACCTCGATTAAAATTTTAAGCAACCGCTTCAAAAAAAATGGTCTTTGTAAACAATTTTTATGGACGAAAGTTCCTAAATTGTGACTTTAAAAACCAACCCAATCATGAAAACAAAAAAGTGGATCATTGCCCTTTTTGCGGCATCACTTTTCGGCTATTCCAATGCTGATGAATTACATAACGATGCCTCGGTAACGTTTTATGCTCGTGGCAGCAAGCCCACTCCTAAAATTCAACGGGAGATTTCGGAATCT
>JACCEA010529019.1_pt1 | contig 12888 bp, 16 predicted proteins | sample 7449851 | NCBI WGS metagenome assembly JACCEA01 (sample SAMN15323453, study PRJNA562643) | freshwater metagenome | isolation source: river surface water | place: USA:Blue River Watershed | collected 2017-08-18 | reverse complement strand
GAATTTATTAAGATATTCATTATACCTTAATATGTGTTTTTGGTCTGGACTGAAGGGAGGAGGTGATTCCTTCTCATCATCAGAAGAGGATGATAATGCCTCAATATATTTGTCATAAATTTCTCGCACTTTTTCGACATCAATTTTATTGTAACGTGTAAACATTAAATTAAGATGATTTTTGTGATATTCAATGCTTGAAGGCATTTCATGTTTCCGCCGTTCCCAACTTACAGCTGTTGAATTGAATTTCTTGATAATTTTTTTAGACATTATAATGCCGTAATATTTCTTCTTTTCGAAAAGTAGAAAATTATTTCATTTTTTTGCTAATGCGATACGGCATGGATGACTCTGACCGTGAGAGACAATAGTCCGTACTTCTGCATGAGATAAACTATGTGGTGGAAGAAGATCGAAAAAATCTAACGATGTCCATTCCTTACGAATCTGTTCGTAGAATTTATATGAACGTTTCGATTTGAATTCTTTTATCTTCTTCTCACGGTCATCCTTATGACTGATTAAATTTACGTCTTGCGAATTTGCGTATTTTAATACCGTATCTTCGCTAATAGCAGTTCCATCAATAATTATAGTTTTATCGAAATTTGTACTTATTCCGTTCTTGTAATAATATACAACACTAGGCATACCATGCTTCCTATAATTCCAATTACTAACAGTTGAATTGAATTTCTTGGTAATTTTTTTAGACATTAACAACGTGTAAGCTAAGTTTCTTCTTTTTCTAAAGAAGAAAATTATTTCATTTTTCTAACGAGTTTTTTAGAAATTGCCAAATCGTCGTTAGCAGCGTTCAGAACATTTTTAATATTCATTAACTTCTCTCTCTGTAGTTTTAATTCTAATAATGTGTCACTGCTACATTCTTCGGCATCTTTTAGTTGTTTAAGAGATTGTTCAAGAACGGATATATTAGTAGCAGGAGGAATGTTCATAAGAGGAACACCGCTCTTCAATTCCATTATTGCTTGATACTTAGATTTACATTCTGGAAAAATATCTACTATAAACTTCAAATCTTCTAATAATAATTTTTTCTCTTCTGCATCTTCGCATTTTAGAAAGTCAGCATACACTTTATTGTATTCATCCATTTATAAAATATGTTTATTTTTATAAAATAGATATATTTTATAAATCCTAATTCTCTCCAATAAACCGCGTTCCTAATGTGATACATTTCACTCCGTTAATCGTAACAAATCCTTTTATAATTTCGATATACATCGCGCCATCTCTATCTATATTATAATTCTTTTCATCTCCGATTTTCTTTGCATGTTTTTTTAATAATACAGAATAATCATATCCTATATTCGGAGAGCGACAAAAAAATTTAGCAATCCAACCCAATTCAGCATCATAAAGACTTAAAGGCATTTCATGCTTTCTAAAAAAATCATTATTTTTTAACCATGTGATTTGACCAGCATTCTCTATAATTTTCTTTGACATTTTTCTTCTTTTTCCGAAGAAGAAAATTAATTCATTTTTGGAGGTATACACGTATCACCATTAGCGTATATTTTTCTGCAGACAACAAACTTCTTTAAAAAAGTTATATTCCTACAAATACAATAATTTTTAAATAAATAAGAACGAGGTTTATCGTATATAGCTTGAGGCATTTCATGTTTTCGACACCTATATCTATTGTCAGTCATCCATACTATTTCGTCGGTGAAATTGTATTTTAAACTCATTTTCTTCTTTTCAAAAAGAAAAAATAATTCATTATTCCTCGCGGGGTGGTAAAACACTATCAGATATTTCACCATCGAAATTAAATGAAGTTGCACGACAAACACCGTTAGTTCTATAATAGTAACATATGTAGCTGTTAGATTCAATAATAAAATCTTTTTTATTATCCTTCCAAGTCGTGAATGAAAACCCTTTTATAGACGAGCGATTTTCACGTTCCCATATACTAACACGTGCTGGCATCGAATGTTTTCTGTGAGGAATTTTTAAGAGATGAGAAGGCGTATCTGGCGTCTCTTTTCGCCATTCAACAATGCGATCTCTCACGTGTGTATAAGACATTTATTTCTTCTTAAATATAAGAATAAAATTCATTTTTTCTAAATATTTTATCATAAAATATTTATAACCCACATCCACTTCCGCATCCTTTTGCATTAGCTTTTCCAACAACAGAGTTTCTCGATTGGAACCAATCAGACGAGAGAAGTTGTCCTAGTTTCGTATTCTTCAAACTATCCCAATATGCTGGGATAGCTACACCGTTTCTCGAGTTGTTATAAATGTTCATTAATATGTCCAAAGATAATTCAGGCTTCTGTAAGATTTTATTCATCACAACGTCATCATCAATCACACTAGGGTCAACTGCATATACCGGAACACATGTACCTCCCTGCGAACGAATAGGACTCCACGTTCCAATCATTGGAGAGTTTGCTACAGTTGGGTCGAAAGGTTGATAAGTTCTTACACAGTTGCTACTCATCTTAACAAGATATTTTTCCATAGCTGTCTGTCTAATAAGATTATCTCCGAGAGATGTACCGCTTCCAATACCCAGAGATGATGAGCATCCACTTCCTATAGCTCTATTCCCATGATATGCCGGAAATCTTGTGTCTGTGTTTTTCGACATATATTCACATACACCATCAAAATTATTGGCACAATAATCAGCCATAAATGCTTGACATTGAAAGGAGTATGGTCCCATATAGCTTCCTAAAGTATGATTAAATTCTGAATCCAAAGGTGAAACTGCACAATAAGAGAGAGGATTATTCATTGGAGAGTTCCCTGCAGCTGGTCCAAACGCTGTTATCTTCGTATAGCTGCTCATTTTTATTCAACGCAAAATAATTTTAAACAAAAATTATTTCCATTCTAAAAATAATATGTCTCAAAATAAAATGGCTGCGAGAACGGATTATATTGAACTAACTTCATCAAACAGAAATCGTGTATTATACCCTCTTCCATCTTCATTCGATTCTCCAATCTCTCAAACAGGAGTTGGAAATAATGTTACAGCTCAAGACCCTGTTTGCGATTCTGCTGCATTAAAATATTGGAACATGTCTTTTAGAAACGATGCAATATCAAACACTGTTGCTATAGCATCGTTTGCTCTCGGTGTTAGTGGTCAAACAGACGTAAAAACTTTACAAATTAAAACTTCAAGAGGGGCTTTACGGCAAGAATTAAATTTTTATGATGGAAGTGTATTACAAATAGATTTTGGTGATGGAAGTGTTGCATATAGAAGAATTATATGGTACGAATATATTGACGATGATGGAACGAACGATAACGGATTAGTGTGGGTTGAAACAGCGATTGGAAACACAACCCTTGCAGGTGCTACTGGCTCTTTAAACGACCCCACAATGAAAACAGATGCTGCTTCAGGATATCCTCAAGTGTTTCTTCCTCAGGGAGAGGATGTTGATAATTTTTATGTAAACTGTGTTTTAGATAACATAGATCAGAAGGAATCTGCAACAGTGATTAAATATGATGGTATAACACATATGCTCACTCTATCAGCACCAACTGCTACTAATTGGGTAACAACTACTGGTCTTGGAGCGCATTCGTATAATTTAGTTCTTAGAAAAGCTCCTGTTATGTGGACATCAACATTTAGTCATAACACAGGAGGGGCTATATTTAATTTGGCATTAGCAGCTAATACAGTTGCTCAATTGGGAGATGGATTATATGTTGGAAATTATATGAGAATGATTGACCCACCCCCTGTTCCATCTTTTTCAACAACAGTAGCTCCGTACGGACAGAATGCTAAGATAACAAAATACATATCTTTAAACACAACGATTGCAGCTGTTATAGCTACAGGATTAGGAGATGGGACAATAACGTTCGCAAACGGTGTTCAAGAAGATAATTATTATAACGGATGTATTATAACGGATGATACAGCAGGAGAATATAATATAATTATTTCTTCGTACGATGGAGCTACACGCACAGCTACAATCTTATCAGGATTAACAGGAGCCGAAAATGTAAATGATGTGTTAAGAATACGAACAGCTTTCACAGCAGGGTTTTCTGGGTCATTTGGGCTTGGAGTATCTGAATATGAAATGTTAGCTTTTACAACGGATAACTTCTCGCCGTATAACTATTTTGGAGGAATGGTAGGACAACAAGAAGCAGTATGTTATGAGATTGAGCTTCTGAATTTAGTTCTCCCTAACATCGTTTTGAATGTTGGAAGGGGTGGAAGAATAGTTTTCTATCCTTACGTGTATGTTGCTCTTCATAATTCAACACAATACGCTAGTAGAAATAGCATATATTCAAATAATCCAGCTGCATCTAAAATGCTTTTCAGAGCTACAGTGAATGACACATCATCACCTCTCATCACACCTTTCATCAGAATCTCAGGAAACGGAATGCGACAGATTGTTAAATTCAAACCTAATGACAACCTTCATTTTTCTGTTCATCTTCCTGATGGAAGACTGTTCTCTGTTGATGAAGCTGAAACGTTCTCACCTCTTCCACCTAACCCTCTCATTCAGATATCAGCTGTGTTTGCGTGCCGCCGTGTTTAAAATATATTTTAAAAATATATTTACATTCCACAGTTTCTTTGAGGAGATGATATATAGTAATAGCTTCCTCTCGGAACATTAGAATGATGATACATAATACGAAAATGATTGTATCCCCTTTCTAGATTATTAAACAGTTTATTTTTTGTATGTATCTTCGCTCTGCCGTAATCAAAATAAAAATATTCATCTGGCTGCCCAATATTATAAATCTGCGTTCTTGCAAGCTCTTCTCTAGTTATGACAAACGTATGAGACACGTAACATAAATATATTACATCAGCCATTTATTACATAAAATTTATTTTTCCACCACCGTTATCTTTTAATACGTTAAGAATTTTATCTGGAACAGATGGTGAATTAATATACAGTTCGATGAAATCTGTTGCTGTATTAATAAAAATTTGAGAAGAATTTTTACATTCAGATTCTGATTCAACGAGATTAAAAGATGAAAAAAATAGAATAGTTTTTATCCTTTCAATTTCTAAAATTTTTGTTCGTGGCACACATGAGAATTCAACACGAATCATTTTATCTCTCTAAAAATTTTTGAAAAATTTCAATTTGAAAAGTGTTTAATTTTCTTTTAAAAAATATTGGAAGAAATAAAAAATGTCGTCAGTAACAAGCAACGCTAACCTTTCCGATTTCAACGTGTACAACACAGTAGTAAATGAGAGTGCTGTGGCAGCGGTGTTAGGGCCACTCAGCTTAGATAACCTTCTCTTCGCTTCTGCATGCAACCCTGAAGACCCTATCACAGTAACAAATGCCAACCCAACACTTACTCTTGGTAACTATATTCAAGCTCTCGTTGGTCAGCAAATCGTGATCGCAGGCGGTACTGCTGGTTATCTTTCAGTTGGAGGTGATACTGCTGCAAATGCTAAAGCTCTTCAAGATATTTTCGGGTTAACAGCTGCTAGTCCATCAAGAATTTTATCATTTGTTGCATTTGCTACTACAAACGGAACAGCTGGTGGTGCGGGGTTTGCCATCAATTTAGCTAACACTTCTGGTTCTACTAGCACTTATGTGAAATTAGTTGATCAAACACCGACAACTTCATACACTCTTGAATTATATGCTGCATCGGCAGCTGATAATGGTGTAGTTAGACGTGTTCAGGTATATGGTTCAACATTTACAGCTGGTTCTGAAGTTATCCAATTTAGACTCCTCGCATAAACAAATTAATTATTTTAATATTAAAATAATTATAAGAACGAATTAACACGAATAGAGATGTTGCTCGTGAAATTCATTGAAACGTAAATAGCGCAGTTAATGAATTGCTCTGTTAGAGCGTTTATGTCTCCAGTGTTTCCAACATTTATCTCTGTAATCTGTTTCTTAATGTTCTCAACATCTTCAGGTTTAATTTCAACGTGTCCTCTCTTTACGAAAACCTTGTTTTTCCCTTTGTTTACAAACCCTTTGTTTACACCTCTTCGTTTGAAAGATTTCTTCGTTGCATCTGCCACACTCTTTCCAGCGTATTTCTTGTTTATTCGACGTCTTGATTTTGGAGAGAAGCCAAAATCAGTTTTGAATCCAAAATTGAAGCCAGAGGTGAATCCGAATCCAGATTCACTTCCACTATCTCCTCCAGCATCTTCTGCTTCGTCTTCTGGAGATGAGGAGGCTTCGCTTCCATCTTCGTCTTCTTCATCCAGAGCATCCTCATTCTCAAGGAGGTCGTCTACTACTTCATTTTCTGTAGATGACGAGAGAGCTGGTGAAGAGGGGGTAGGGGAAGATGCATCATCATCCTCTTCTTCCTCCCCTTCCACTTCCATTAAATCGGGAGAAGAAGCTTCTTCCTCATTAAAATCGATAACAGCAACATCTGGAGAGGATGCATCACCCCCCGCTCCAATGACAACGTCCCCTTTATCTGTCTCAATCGTAATCGCCGGCATTGAATAAATTTTAGGAATACTCTTTATCGGCTTGCCAATTAATGCTGCTGTAGCAAAAAGAATATCTGGAGGAGAGAGCGTATCTGATGGAATTTGATAAGGTTGAACACCCTCAATCCCCTTAACAAACGCAGCTCTCTTCGCCTTGAATTCTATTACGTTCTGTACCATTTTATATAAAGCTTTCATGATACATGAGAGACGTTCGCGTATATACCCATCTTTCTCTTCCTTCAATACTAGCATATCATCACAACGAAGAGATGTTGGTGTTTGGCCGTATTCAATCTTTCTCACAAGTTCAATAAACGTATCCCCACTTACAGATGTCTTTATTTCATTGAACAGGAGATATAGAATGATGGCTGTTCTCTTCCATATTACAGAGCCGATAGCCATCATTCTTGAATTGTAATCGCGAATATCTTTGTGTATCATTTTCTTACGTTCGGTAAGTTCATCATTAATCTCTTTAGTTAGTCCTGCCTTCTCTCTCATAGTTTCAGTCATATATTTCTTATATTCTAATCTTGAAAACTCTCTTGCGCCACGTGTAATACCGTTTATTCTATTCTGATAAGAGACGAACTCTCTTATTATTTTTCTGATTGTAGATAATTCCAAAAGAGGCGCATATAGAGATTTATAAATAGTTATAAAATCTTTATACACTTGAGGAACAGCTTCCATTGAATATGATGCAAGCCTCATATAGCTCTTAATTCTTTCATACATTTCATATTCTCTTAATTCGCTATCTGTATAAGAAAGAAGACGTTGATAATGTTCTCTCTCCTTAGGGTCTTCAGCTTTTTCTAATTTCTGTCTAAGCTTCTGACGTTGATGTTCAATGTTTTTGGAACTTCCCACTATTTTAAGGGAAGGATACATCTCTCGCAGTTTAGAAAGTTCTGCTTCACTAACACCCTCTAATCTTCTATCATTCTTGTTAATAAATTCTATAATCTTTTTATTGATTTCAGATTTACTTAGCAACGGCTTTGTGAGAAGTTTATAAAGAATATCTCTCTCACCTTCTATTTTCTTATAAAACAATAGTTCATCTCTATTTGTAATTTTTTTATAAATTTCTTGATAGAGAGAATAGTACACTTTTTCTAAATTTTTAATAATATCGTTAGTATCAGTATGTTCTTCTAATACTTTCTCAACAGCTTCAGCCCATGCTATTAAATGCGTATTGAGAAGTTGTACTTTTTTGTTAAACATCGCATCGCCTAAACGCGCTTGTTTTCCATATAAAGAACGAGCAGCTTTTATTCTCTGTTCAGCTGGTGGAGTATTGAATCCGAATTTTGCTTCCCCTCCAAAAACATCATTATAATTTAGAGTTTCTTCCTCTTCTTCATCTTCAGCCTTCTCTTCCTCTTCTTGTGGCGGGGAAGGGGGAGGGAGACTGTCGTCTTCTCCATCATCTTCATCCTGCTCTAATACAGGTGAGGGGGCTGCTATTGATGAGGAGGAGGATGATTTATCATCCTCCTCCTCATCAGAAAATGTTAAACTGTCCAGTTGTTCTTCTATTTTTCGCAGTCGCTCCTTCTCTTCTTCTGTGAGAGGAGAGGATTCTCTCAGGAGCGAGGATTCTTGTAAACGAGAGGATTCTTGTAAACGAGGGGGGGAGGAAGATTTATCATCCTCTTCAGCTAATACGAGAGCTTCCAAATCTTTGGCAAATCTATCGAAATCAATCGGTGTGAGGCCTGAATGTACTTTTCCATCTTCAGCTTGTGGAGAAAGTTTCTTTCCTATCTCTCTTTCATATCGAAGGATACGCAGAGATTTCTCAAATTCTTCCGCTCTACTTCTATCATATCTTGTAAGTTTATTTTGAAATAGAATATCAAGAATATAAGATGGTGTGAGAGGAATTTCGAAAGTTGGAATAGCTGCAGTAACTTCTGAACAAGGAGAGTATAATGTGTCAATAACATCTTCCGCAAATTTTTTCGTCAGTAACATTTTTTTCCCGTTATTATATACGTATTTTTCTATATAACTCTTTGCAATGATAAGAGTGGTTATCATCGTATTAACTCTCTCTTTTATCCAACGCATCACGTGAGGGTTGTTATTCACATAGTCATCAAAATTTGTAATCTGAATTTTATCTTTATAGTCATACGTTAAATATTTTCCTCTCAACTCCATTAATAATTTTCCGACAACATTTTCACCTTTTCCATCTCTACCAGTTCCAAGATAACTGTCAGCTTTATCCCCCCAAAAAATAAAAGATTTTCCAGTTGTTTGAAGAAGGTGTCTTATTATTTCATCATGTTTAAATCTATAATCCATACCTATTGTTGCATAATGTTTTTTCATATCGTTTATCGAGCTTTGATATTTTTTCATATACAAGTCTTTTAAGGCGGCTGAAGAATATTCTTCTCCCATACTAGCCTTTAATTGATTAGTTATTGATACAGCGTTCTCCCATCCTATCGTTTGGGGATGGCGCATCTTTTTCATTTGGTGTTGAAACGCAGCCATTTTATTTTAGGAAAATGTTTTTAAGGAATAAGATTTTTTGATAACATTTTAAACTAAAATGTTATATTAATGTTATGCTATCATTGGTGTTTTTATACTTGGGAAACATGAATAATCCAGAATCTCGAAATGATTAGCATTCAGAGATGTAATATATTCACAGAACGCTGAATGTGAAATGTGTGATTCTTGAGAATTGCATTCTAGAGATGGGAGATGGTTAATTAATTTTGGAGATGAAAAAGGGATTCTGGTTAATTGTTCTTCAATAGCTGATGCATGATCTTCATATTCATGGCAATCTCCCATAGTCATATTCACCATTCGTGGAACACATCCGCAAATTTTGCCAATGATAATTAATAAAAGAGATGCCATTGCCATATTGAACGGAACACCGTGAAACATATCTTGAGACCGATTGAAAGTTATCATATCAAGGGAGGGGGGATGATGGTTTGACGAATCACCCCCCTCCACATTAAACTGTATTACGATAGAATGACACGGATATAATACACCGTTCGGAGCTTGTTTAGGATTGAAAGATGTAAGGAGAAGACGTCTTGATGCTGTTAAATTTCCGTTTCTGACGTCAATAATATCTCTCACTACCTTATATAACATATCGTTCTCTTCAGAAGGGAGAGACATCTCTTCATTCCCTTCTTCCTCTCCAAAACGTCTCCATTGCCATCCGTACATCTCTCCCATATTCCCTTCCTTTCTATCTGGCCATCCGTTCTTATCAAGAAACTCTCTTGATGTGTTCCCTTTCCAGATGTTCACTCCTTTTTCTTCCAATAATTTAGTGTCAATATCACCTCGAAGAAAGAAAAGTAGCTCTTCAATAATTCCTCTAAAAAACATTCTCTTCGTTGTGAGAAGAGGGAACTCTTTTGTTAAGTCAAAAGACATATTCTGAAAAAATATCGATGTCGTGTTTCCGTTTCTTCCAACTTTCTTTCGCCCGTTCTCTTTTACATTACGAAGAAGAGATAGATATGATGATTCTGCGGTTTGAAAAGTGTTCTTTTTTAATATGTAATGTTCAAATTCTTCAAAAGAAAATTTCTCAACAATGTGATACGAAGAAAATTTTTCCTCAATAAAATGAGTACATTCATAATCGTTCTTCATTACAGAAAGATAAACTCTATTTATTTGTGATGATAGATTTTTGAAGACGTAATCATATATTTCCTTCCCTCCTATTATAAATATTTTTCCATGTCCGTTGAGAGATTGTAGTCTGTAAGAATCTGATAATGCTTTCTCAACAGACCCCACTACGTAGCCCTGTAGATTCTCATTACGTGATACTGTAATTAACAAACGATGCTTAAGAACAGGGAGAGATTCTGCTGTTTTTCTTCCACATATTAAAATGGAAGGGGCAGTCCCAGCTGCGTCAACATCTCCCCCCGTTATTTTCTTAAAAATATTGAGTTCTTCTCTGCATCTCCAAGGGAGAGAATTCTCTTTTCCGATGCCGCCGTTTTTAGTCATTGCGAGTATAACATCGAACATTTTTAATTCTTAAAAATATATTTTTAAGAATTCATTTTTTTCCAATAATAAAATAGAATATATAATATCTTTTCCTCTAGGATTCTTCGCTACTACGAGATGGCGTCATTAAATATTTTAAATTAAAATATTAAACGTATTCGTATTCTATTTTGTCTCCAGTTTCATCATTACTATAAGGATGTACATCAAACATGTAATCTCCATATATCTCATCAAGCAATTCTTTATTAACAATAGGAACATTATAGTCGTCAAATTCTTCTATCGGAACGACATACCCAAAAACAGAACAGTCTTGCTCTGGAAAATGAAATCTATCGTATTTTCCTCGTTGAAGAACATTATGGGAGTTTTCAATACATACCATAGACATATCGATTAATGCACCTTTTATTAGAAGAGACTTAAGATTCTTTCTCACCTCTTTATGAAACGTCTTAGTTTCAAGAAAAAACTTCTTCTCTTCATTGAGTAAAGTTGTAAATTCTTCGTTCATTTTATTTTTCTCGTCATTCATTGATTTCCTGAGTTGGCCAATATCTGGAAGTAGTTTTGCAAGCATTTTTATCTTTTTATAAAATGATTATTTTTTCATTTTTACAAAAGGGGAAATGTTCTACATTCTTCTTAATGTTAGTAATGCTAAATTTCGGCTGAGCGAAAAGTTTTCAACATGGCTTCAACAGAAATGGAAAGAGAACGTCCGATACGCTCACATTCTGTCTAAAATAACAAAGACTAAAATTTTACCAGAAGAAGCATCTCTAGATTATCTCTCATATTATTTTATCGTTCCTGAAATTCGAATTATGTTAGCTTACGCATTATTGGAATGGACACGTGAATTAAAAATCCCTATTTCTGATGGATGCATTGCAGCTGGTGATAATTGTGTTTTGACGATAAAAGAGATAAAAAGAAAAGATGTTATCATAAAAGAAGTGAATAATTATGAGAGCGTATAATTTATTATATCAATAAATTATTTCCCATGCATAGTCTTTATCATTATTAAAAATATGATTAATGCCATTATAGCTCTATTAATGTTAGATGCGAATATGTCTACTCTAGGATTCATAAATTTTCTAAGTAGAAGCATTCCCGCTAGAGTAGGAAGAAGAATGTTCGCTCTGTCGGCAATGTATTGATAGAAATCTCCATCATATAATAACGCTCCGTTACTCCAATATTCTTTATATTTATGAGTAGTTATGACAGTAGATGTTCCGGTCTTTTTTCCATAATTATATTGTCCTTTCCATACATTGCCATTAGCGTGTGTTATTGTTATTTCTCCATGTCTCTCACCGTTTAAAAATTCGCCTTCAACGCTATCACCGTTTCTGTAAACGATTGTTCCGCGTCCATTAAGCTGCCCATTCTTAAACTCTCCTTCACATAATGTAATTGGGAAATCTGCATTCGTATATGCAACTGTTCCTTTCCCATGTAACACACCGTTTCTAAAATCTCCGGAATCTTTTTCATCTTTAAAATCTGCAACACCGTGTGTTAAATATCCACTCTTATCGAATTTTCCTTCACAATAATCCCCATTCTCATACGTTCGTTTTCCATCTATCAGCCATCCATCTTCAAAAACTCCTTCACATGTTATTCCGAACGGAGTTGAAGATTTTCCTTTGCCATGTAATAATCCGTTTTTAAATTTTCCAGTAAACACACATCCTGAAAACTCTTTTATCACTCCGTTAATCAGTTTTCCATTCTTAAATTCTCCTTCAAATAACCCAATATCGTTAGTATATTTGTTATATCCATCAGGAATTTTCTCTTCTACCGTTTCTTTCTTCTCCTCAACAACTTTCTCTTCTTTCTTCTCCTCAACAGCTTCTTTCTTCTCCTCAACAACTTCTTTCTTCTCTTCAATTAAAATTGTATCTTCATCAATAACATCAGTCATTTTTATTTACAGAATAAAAATTAATTCTTTATATTTCCATTTATACGCGACCACTGCCTCTGCCGTTTTAATTGTACTACGAATCTCTTTATAGCTTTATCGTTTTTTCTTTGTAATAATTTAATAGCTTGGTTTGATAATACTGTTTCACAATATCGTTCTTCCTCATCGCAATTTAATTCTTCTCTATCGCGATTTAATTTTTTATGATAGTTTAACATATCCTCGTGAATAAATTCCATCCATAAATCTTTGACATCAGTCATTTTTATTTATAGAATAAAAATTAATTCTTTATATTACAGAAATTTGAAATTAAGACGATTTGAAATTCCATCCCAAATCCATGAATATCTCCTTGCATATATCGTTGTGAAAGTTTTTT
>JACCEA012387413.1_pt1 | contig 12889 bp, 12 predicted proteins | sample 7449851 | NCBI WGS metagenome assembly JACCEA01 (sample SAMN15323453, study PRJNA562643) | freshwater metagenome | isolation source: river surface water | place: USA:Blue River Watershed | collected 2017-08-18 | reverse complement strand
CGCGGTGTTGCGCTCGATCAGCTTTGTCATGATTCCACCCTTGGTCTCGATACCAAGAGATAGTGGGGTCACGTCAATCAGTAGTACGTCTTTACGCTCACCCTTGATCACACCGGCCTGAAGAGCTGCTCCCACGGAGACCACCTCATCAGGGTTCACACCCTTGTTAGGCTCCTTGCCTCCAAGCAAGCTCTTCACTAGCTCTGAGACAGCTGGCATACGGGTTGAACCACCAACTAGAACAACGTGAGCGATGTCAGAAACCTTGACACCGGCCTCCTTGATCACGTCCTCGAATGGCTTGCGGGTGCGCTCCAGTAGGTCGCGGGTTAGGTCCTCGAACTGAGCACGGGTAATGGTCTCGTCCAGGTTTGCTGGGCCTGACTCAGTCAAAGACAGGTATGGCAGCTGAACCTGGGTTGAGGTTGACTGGCTGAGCTCCTTCTTAGCCTGCTCAGCAGCCTCCTTTAGGCGCTGCAGCGCGATCTTGTCGTTTGCAACGTCAACACCAGTGGTCTCCTTGAACTTCTTCACCAGGTGGTCAACTAGGCGCTGGTCCCAGTCATCTCCACCCAAGCGGTTGTCACCGGAGGTTGCACGCACCTGAATGGTTGAGAAGTCATCATCCTTACCAACCTCTAGAAGCGAAACGTCGAAGGTTCCACCTCCAAGGTCGAATACCAAAATCAGCTCGTCTTCCTTGCCCTTGTCTAGGCCGTAAGCCAAAGCTGCAGCGGTTGGCTCGTTGATGATGCGAAGCACGTTTAGGCCTGCAATCTCACCGGCCTCCTTGGTTGCCTGACGCTCGGCGTCGTTGAAGTAGGCGGGGACGGTGATTACCGCGTCGGTAACGCTCTCCCCCAGGTAGGTCTCGGCATCGCGCTTGAGCTTCATCAGAATGCGGGCGGAGATCTCCTGAGGGGTGTACTCCTTGTCCTCAACCTTGAACTTCCAGCTGGTACCCATGTGACGCTTCACCGAAGATACGGTGCGGTCAACGTTCGTAACTGCCTGGCGCTTCGCGGTCTCGCCAACCAGGATGTTGCCATCCTTGGTGAATGCCACCACCGAAGGGGTGGTGCGGAAGCCCTCTGCGTTTGCGATTACCTTTGGCTCGCCTGCCTCCAGCACGGTTACCGCGCTGTTAGTGGTGCCTAGGTCAATTCCTACTGCTCTACCCATTGTTTTCTCCTTTGTTTCAAATCCTGTTCGTGGCTCAAAGTTGAGTCACCTGCGCTCAAGTTTCAAATAAGAAAACAAAGTTGTCAAGGATCCATTCCTGAAAGTTGAGTGTGAATGACTCAACTTTGATTCCTGAGTAGTCTTTTGGCTATGCATGAGCTCACTGCCGAGGGTCTGGCCCCACTGGCCATCCTGCGCCGCGATGGCCTAAACGAGTCGTTTCATCTTGGAACCGCTGCCTTGGTGGCTCCAGATGGTCAGGTGCTTGAGGTGATTGGTGATGCCGCAGCTTTGATCTATCCGCGATCTGCCCTAAAGCCCATCCAGGCAATTGTGATGCGCGAACTTGGACTTAGGACCAGCTCCATGCAGAGCGTCATCTCTATGGCCTCGCACTATGCAACCGTTGAACAGATCAACCTGGTGCTCGAGCTCCTTGCGGAGCACGGCAACAGTGAGTCTGACCTAGGTTGCCCGGAAGCCTGGCCCTGGAACCCAGAATCCAGAGCTGGTGTCACCTCACAGTCTCGGGTCTACATGAACTGCTCGGGCAAGCACGCCGGCTTCCTAGCAACAGCAAGGCTCAATGGGCTGAGCACCGCAGACTACCTATCCCCCGAGCATCCGGTTCAGCAGCGAGTAAAGGCGCTGATTGAGGAGCTCTCGGGCGAGCCCGTGGGCAAGACCACAATCGACGGTTGTGGTGCTCCACTATTTGCAATATCGACCATTGGTCTGGCCAAGGCACTCAGTCAGTTGCCAACACGTGATCCAGAGCTATTCGAAGCTGGGCTTGCCCATCCGCACCTCATTGGAGACCGCACCACTCCCGATGCGCTTCTGATGAAGCACGGCGTTTTTTCGAAGTTAGGCGCTGAAGGCGTCTTCACCGCAGTTACCCGTTCTGGTCATGCGGTGACAATCAAGTTTGCGGATGGGTCACTGAGGTTTGCCCTCAAGACCACCGCTGCGCTCCTACATAAGCATGGCCTCATCAACACTGATACCCGCATGGCCATTGAAGCCGAAGATACCCTGCAGGTATTGGGTGGTGGCAAGGTAATCGGCGAGATAAACATTTGCATTTAGGTGATGGAAATTTCTCACTTGAGGAGTAATCTCAGGCCATGACCGACAGCGCAGTTGCAACCAAGAAATCCCGTGGAACTTTTGCTTGGGCCCTTTGGGACTGGGCCGAACAGCCTTTCCCAACAATCTTCTCCACCTTCATTTTCCCGATCTACATCACCTCATCGGCCTTTGGGCCCGAGGAAGATACCTCTCGTGCGCTGGGTCTAGCTGCCACCATTGCTGGAATTGCAGTTGCATTGGTTGCGCCAGTTTTTGGTCGCAGATCTGACGAGATGGGGCGCAGAAAGCTTTGGCTTCTGATTAACACCCTCGTGCTGTCAGGCGTAATGGCCTCGCTGTTCTTTATCGCCCCGACCCCTGAAATGCTGTGGCTCGGTCTGATCATCTTTAGCTTCGGTGGCTTCGTGCAGGAGATCGCCTTTATCAACTACTACGCGATGCTCAAGCAAGTCTCTACCGAGCGAAACATCGGTCGAGTCTCAGGATTCGCCTGGGGACTGGGTTATGTCGGTGGCATCATCCTGTTGCTTGTCTCGCTGGTTGGCTTCGTTCAGACGGACACTCCTTGGTTTGGCATCCCAACCGAAGATGCGCTGAACGTCAGAGCCGTATTCCTGTTTAGCGCGGTTTGGCTGCTTGTTTTCTCGATCCCGCTGTTCGTAACCGTTCCCGAGGTCAAGGCCAAGGCGAACCTGGAAAAAGAGAACATCATCGAGAGCTATTTCAAGCTCTGGTCCCAACTCAAGTCGCTTCGCAAGCAGGCACCTGAAACTTTCAAGTTCCTTATCTCTTCGGCCATATATCGCGATGGGCTCTCTGGGGTTTTTGCCTTCGGTGGCGCGCTGGGCTCGCTTGCGTTCGGCTTTGAGCTTGCCGAGGTGATCATCTTCGGCATTGCTGCCAACCTTATGGCAGGCATTGGAGCCGCCATCGGTGGCTTCTTAGATGACAAATGGGGCGGCAAGCGCACCATCATGGTCTCTCTGATTGGTCTAACCATTGCAGGCTTCGGGGTCTTTATCTTTGCTAGCGCGGGCCCAATCACCTACTGGATTGGCGGACTAGCGCTGACCCTATTTGTTGGTCCCGCACAGGCAGCTTCAAGATCATTTGTCGCCAAGTTCACTCCTGCAGGTCGCGAGGGTGAGGTCTTCGGCCTCTACATGACCACAGGGAGGGCGGTTAGCTTCCTGAGCCCACTGCTGTGGACCACGGCAATCTCGATTGCGTTGAGCGCTGGAATCGCCAATGCCCAAGCAACCGTCTATGGAATCCTTGGTCTCATGCTGGTTTTGGTGGTGGGCATTATCTTGCTAGCCAGAGTTCACCCGACACCCCAGGTAATCAACGACTAGGTAAACAACAAGCCAAACTTAGGTTTACGCTTATCGGGTGTCTAAACCAAGTGCGTTCCGAGCCTTTAGACATCGCAATTACCGGGTTTTGTTCCCAGCCAACGTGCTGTCAAACATCGGTACCTGGGCCCAGCGCATCGCGCAGGACTGGCTGGTTCTAGAACTTACTAACTCAGCTCAATTACTGGGCATCATCACCGCCCTGCAATTCCTGCCATCACTGCTTTTGAGTCTCTATGGCGGTGTGTTGGCTGACCGCTTTGACAAGCGAAGCCTTTTGATCATCACCAATGTCGGCGCTGGCCTAGGTTCTTTGACCCTGGGGCTATTGGTCTTGACTGAGCAGGTCGAGGTTTGGCATGTGGCGGTCTTGGCCTTTACGGTTGGAGTCTTCTCGGCTCTGGATGCCCCAGTCAGGACCAGTTTCAACTCAGAGCTTGTGGGTCAGAAAGATATCCCCAGCGCTATCAGCCTTAACAGCGCAAACTTCAATGCCGGAAGGTTGATCGGCCCTGCAGCCTCGGGCTTTTTGATCGTGCTCTTTGGCACAGGCCTTTCCTTTGTCATCAACTCCTTCACCTATCTAGCGGTGGTAATCAGCCTGGTTTTGATTCGTAAGAATGAGCTCTTTATTCAGGTAAAGCCAGAGCGCTCGGCAAAGCTCAAAGAAGCCGTGACCTACGTTTTGGCTCACACCGAGATTCGTCTGGTGATGATCGCCGTGTTTTTCGCCACCACATTTGGTTTGAATTTTCAGATTTTCATGGCGGTGATGGCGACCCAGGAGTTTGGCAAAGGACCTGCCGAGTTCGGCATTCTTGGTTCGATTCTCGCAATCGGTTCCTTTACCGGGGTATTGGTTTCGGCGAAGCTTGAGCACCTCCGGGTGCCGAAGTGGGTCATGGTGTTTGGCATGGGGTTTGGATCCCTTCTGATGGTTACCGCCTGGATGCCGACCTACGGAACCTTCGCAGCAATACTGCCCTTCGTCGGCGGCATGGCTCTGATGATGCTGATTGGGGCCAACTCGTTCGTTCAGACCAACTGCGAACCAACTCTGCGCGGCCGAGTTATGGGAATCTACTTATTGATCTTTATGGGTGGCACCCCAATCGGTTCGCCCGCTATTGGTTGGTTCGCGGAAAACTTTGGTGTCCGCATCACGGTTTTTGTTTGTGGGCTAATAGTGCTTCTGGCGGCCATCACAATCGCTGTAATTCTCAGGCGGACGCCTGGGCCTGAGCCTAAGACTGAATCACTTCCGGTTATTACTGATCCACAAAACTAACCTCTACACCCCGTAGAATGAGCGCATGTCAAAGCGCAAACAGGGTGAACTCGAATCTCAAGTGTTGAGTTGCCTATGGGACAGACCCGACGGTCTGAGCTCGCAGCAGATTCTCGCCATGCTCGGTGACGATTCGCTAGCCATCACCACAATCCTGACCGTGCTATCAAGACTGACGGATAAGGGGCTCGTTCAGCGCACCGCAGGTGAGGGAAGGACCTTGACCTTTAGGTCCACCTCGTCTCGCGAGGAACACACCGCCAAATTGCTGCTTGAGGCTATGGATCAGTCCAACCCAGCGCTGGTTTTCTCCCACTTTGCAGGCGGGCTATCTGCAAAGCAGCTTGAACAGCTCAAAAAGGCACTCGATCAGTAAGCCTCGAGGAGCTTTTTCATTCGCTCAATCTCTGCAGTTTGAGTTTCAATAATGTCGGCTCTGAGTTTTTGGGCTGCGGGGTAGTTGGAGTTGGTCAACATAGCAGCCATATCTATAGCGCCCTCGTGGTGCCGAATCATGCCCTCAAGAAAGAGTCGTTCGAATTCCGTGCCGGTTGCTGCGCGCAAAGTCTCCAAGTCTGCTTCGGTAAGCATCCCGCCCATGGCATGACCGGCATGATTCATCCCGGGATCTCCAAACTCATCAATCCAGCCCTGCATCAGGTCAATCTCGGGGCCCTGCGCCGCAATGATCTCAAGCGCGAGGGCTTGGATTTCTGGATTATCAGAGCGGTCTGCAACCAATTCGGCCATTTCAACTGCCTGCTGATGATGCGGAATCATCATTTGGGCGAACATCACATCATTTGCGGAAAGCGAGTTCTCTTGGGAGGTGGTTGGGTTAGATCCGATACCGGAACAGGCAGACAACACCAGCAAAAGTGGAACCAAAAAGAGTGTTTTGAATGCTCGCATACACAAAAGCCTAAGTCATCTAAACTCGGCTCGAGAGGGGCATAGTTGAACAATGAATTGTTAGCTCTGGTGCTCCTACTCGAGCTGATTCTGGCAATCTCCACCGCAGCTCCCCTGGGCCTGAGCGGAAGATTTGCAAGGTATCCAAACCTAGGAATAGCAATCTGGTTTTTACTAATCGCAACCAGCTTTTTGGCAGCATTAGCCGCCATTGCGATCGCGTTCGCCTCAGTTTTCGTGAGTTACTTCAATCTCCAAGCCGGGGCTGATATCGGCGAGACGCTGCTAGTGAGCTTTGCTCCCTGGATACTTCTGGCATTCGCCGGCGTGCTGCTGGCAATTACTAATCTCAGGCTGACCCCTTATTTCGAGGGGAGAGATCAGAAAATCGACCTAAGTCGGCTCGCCAAAAACATCGCTACGAGTTTTCAAGGGGTTTCGGTTCGTGAACTTGAAGTCCCTGGGTATGTTGCCATCACGCAATCACGTGTGATCTATCTTTCTAGCGCGGCACTAGGTCTTGATAAGACAAGCCTTGAGGCCATTTTGTGGCACGAATATGGGCACATTCGCTTAGGCCACCATTTGCTGAAGACGGTTAGTTCGTTCGCCCTGACTGTTGCACCCTGGTTTTTGGTTTCGCGAGTCTTTAGTTTCGAAATTCAACGACTTTGTGAGTTGGCAGCCGACCGATTTGCCCTCAAGCATGTCAGTCGCGTGGCGCTAACTAAGGCTCGTCGCCTATTTCTCTAAAGGGCTGTTACCAACATCTGAGATATGGAAGTTGAGATAGCTACGAGATGCGGTTGGTCCGCGCTGACCTTGGTAGCGCGAGCCATACTTTGCCGATCCATAGGGGTTCTCGCTGGCTGATGACAACTGGAAGAAGCACAGCTGGCCAATTTTCATGCCCGGCCAAAGCTTGATGGGCAAGGTGGCAACGTTGGAGAGCTCTAGGGTGACATGGCCCTGGAAACCAGGGTCAACGAATCCAGCGGTCGAGTGAGTGAGGAGTCCAAGGCGACCGAGCGAAGACTTACCCTCCAATCGAGCAGCAATGTCGTCAGGGAGGGAAACAAACTCGAAGGTTGAACCCAGTACAAACTCACCCGGGTGCAGAATAAATGGCTCGTCTGAGGCAACTTCGACAAACCTGGTTAGGTCGTCCTGCTGCTCACGAGGGTCAATGAATGGGTATTTGTGGTTATCAAACAGTCTGAAGAAGCGATCCAGTCGAACATCCATGCTTGATGGCTGGATTAGCTCCATATTCAGCGGGTCGAGTCCGATTCGGCCCGCCTCGATCTGTGCTCGGATATCGCGGTCTGATAGCAACATGTCAAAAGGTTATCGGTTAGCTTTGTCCTTATGAGCCAATCCAACGATGCGTTCGTGGCCTATCAGAACGAACTGAGGGATCTGGTCGCAAAGCGACCAGAGGTGATCGGTCTGGTTTTTCTTGGCAGTTCTGCGGCCGTGGAGCGAGCAGACGCCCACTCCGACCATGACTTTTTCCTAGTAGTTGCCACCGGTCACGGCGAGCATTACCGCCAAAACCTTGACTGGCTGCCCCAGCATGAGGAGATTCTGCTTGCACCAAGAGAGACGGCTCACGGTTTGAAGGTGGTTTACCAGAACCTGAAACTGCTGGAGTTCGCAGTCTTTGAGGACCAAGAGCTCGAGCTAGCTGCCGCCAATGATTTTGCTGTAGTGCTAGATAAGGCCAATATCACCGCTCGAATGGCGGCAATCGCCAAGCGCTCTGTACCCAAGGCGATGGATGCCCTTGCGGAGTTTGAGCTCTTTTTGGCGCTGATTCAAATTGGTGTGGGGAGATTCCGACGCGGCGAGAAGATCGCCTCTGAGCAGCACCTAAAGAGCTACGCAGTGGAGAAGCTCATCAAGCTGGTTCGTCACTACAAACCGGTTTCTTCAACACGAATGGATTCACTAAATCCGTTCAGGAGATTTGAGTTCGACTACCCAGAACTTGCTGAGCAGATTCATGGTTTTCAGCTTCAGCCAGGCGACATGTGCGCAACTGGGCTACTGGAGCTGGCGCTTTCGTTGCCGCTACCTGAGGGCGAAATTCAGAAACTTCAACACATCCGGAAAGGCATGGGTCTGTAATGGTCAAGGCATCGGTGTTCAGAGAGCGTTTCTACTTTGTCCTGGCAGCCATTGGGCTAATCACCGCTTGGTGGCTAAATGCTCTCGCTGTTTTTGAACAGGCCGATTACCTCAAAGCTTGGTTTGGCTCAACTGTTGATCTGGTGCTCTCGGTGGATTTGAGCATTGTGGCAATTACTGTTGCTGGGTTCATGATCTACGAGGCAAGACGGCTCAAGATGAAGAGGGTTTGGCTCTACTTCCTGATCTCTGGAATCACAGCTCTGGCTTTCACGCTGCCACTGTTCATGGCCTTCAGGGAGCGTAAGCTCCGAGAGCACAGACTCGCCGGGGGCAAGCTGGAGCGTTTTGAATTCGATGCCCACACCGTAGACATCTGGGTGCCCAAAGGCGTGCATGCTAAGACTCCAGTCCTTCTGATGCACGATGGTCGCAATATCTTTGATGAGAAGGACTCCTTCACCGGTAAAACCTGGGAGGTATTGACTGCAATACGCGATGAGGTCAGGGGCGAGCAACCATTGGTAATTGCGGTCTGGGGTCAATCAGATGAGACCAGACTTCGTGAGCTCGCACCGCAGGAGATTCTGGATGCCCACCCAGAGTTTTGGGATGCCTTGCCTCAAGACTTTCAAAAGCTTCGCGGCCCAGGGTTTGGAGATTCCTACGTATCGCTATTAGCCGATGCGATTTTGCCATTTGCCCTAGATAGGTATGGCATCGAGCACGACCTCAACCGCACAGCGGTGATGGGTGCATCGATGGGAGGGCTTATCTCGCTTTACGCACTCGCGAAGCGTCCCGGTCACTTCGGGACAGCAATTGGCTTTTCAACCCACTGGCCCTTTGGTAGAGAGGTGATGGTTGACGAGTTGACAGCGATGTTGCCTCCGGCCGGTGCCCACAGAATCTGGACCGACCACGGTGATCTTGAGCTGGATGCCTATTACGCGCCCTTCCACGCCCGAGCCAAGAAGTTACTTGGCGAGAAGGGCTATGAGTCTGCCGATGAGCTGGTGGCAAACCACTACCCATACACCGGTCACCACGAAAGCTACTGGTCTAGAAGGGTGGCAGATGCTCTGAATTGGTGGCTTCGAGCTCCGGGTCTATATGAGCCCCAGACATAAACCGGACAACGTCTTTATCCACCATCACATCGCGCATGGTTATGGCGCGAGTTAGGTATAGACCTTCTAGGGATCTCACTCTGGAAAGAGCGACATAGGTCTGGCCTGGAGAAAAGGCTCCTCGACCCATATCGATCTGCACCTCGTCATAGGTTTGGCCCTGCGACTTGTGAACTGTGACCGCCCAAGCTAGGCGAAGCGGTATCTGCTTGAACTCGGCGAGGGTTATTGGGACCAGCACTTCCTTTACCTTGCCAGAGGCTTCGTCAAAGTCTTCCTCAACCTCGTAGCGAACCTTCTCCCAGGTCGCAGGCCCAACCTCAAACTCCTCGCCATCAACCTCAACAACCACGATGCCGGACTTCTTGAGATCCACAACATGGCCGATGGTGCCATTGACCCAGCGCTTGCCTCCGGTGCCATCATCGTTTTTGATAAACATCACCTGAGCGCCAACCTTTAGGTAAAGCTCGGTCTCGGCTGGAAGCACTCGCCCAAAGGCATTCGCAGCGCCTTCCGAGTATGTGGCTCTGAATAGTTTTGGCTCTCCTGGAATCAGGCTCATGCGCTGGGCATTTACCGAGTTCACGGTTTCATTGATGGTCGCCAGCTTGATGACGTCAGGATGCGGTGGGAAGCGATTCCCGGCGCGATTGATGTGATCGAGCATGTCTTGAGTCACCGAGCCATCGCGGATGGCGTTCAGAATTTCCTTGAACTGGCTGTCGGACTGTCTGAAAATCTCGCTGAGTTCGAATCTTTCAAGTCCGGCATCTCTGAATACGTGGGCATCGAAGAACCAGCCTGACTGATAGTTCTCCTCCATGTAGGCGCGTTCCTGAGGATCACGCGGTGGCACTGGGGCCAGCTGATAGGGATCACCAAACATCACCACCTGGGCACCACCAAAAGGTAGGTTTCTTCGCCCTCGAGCAATTCTCAAGGCACGATCGATTGCATCCATCAAATCTGCGGAGACCATCGACACCTCATCGATGACCAGCATGTCTAGTGCCTTGAGAACATCCCTAGTTCTGCGAGAAAGGTGCTTACCGATGTCCACCTCACCCAAGAGCCCAAGCGGGAAGGTGAACAGCGAGTGGATGGTCACACCACCGACGTTTAGCGCTGCCACGCCAGTTGGAGCACAAACCGCAAATGACTTCTCGGTATTGGCTACCAGATGTGAAAGTAGGGTCGACTTTCCGGTGCCAGCCCTACCGGTTACAAAGACGTGCGCATCGGTTTGTTCGATGTAGTCAAAGAGATTTCGCTGTTCTTCGCTCAGTTCGATGATCATGAACGCTCACTCAGCTTGCGCAGCATCTCGTTGTAGTCGTTCAGATCTTGGTTTCCGGAGCGATCGGAGGCGCGATCTAGCCGCTTACGCTCGCGGTCATCTGATTTGGACCACTGGAAAACCACATAGAGGGTGATCAAGATCGTCGGGATCTCCCCAACGCCCCAAGCAAACGCTCCACCGATTGCCTGGTCGGACAGCGGGTCATCACCCCAGGTTCGACCCATTGATCCAAACCAGTCGGCTAAGAGAAGGCTCTTCTCGTTCATCAAACCAAGCCCAAAGAAAGCGTGGAATGCCATGGTTCCAATCAAAAGCATCAGCTTGAGTGGGTATCCGGGCTTGTGGGGTTGTGGATCAACCCCAATCAACGACTGGACAAAGAGGTAGCCAGTAATCAAAAAGTGCACGATCATCCACTGGTGACCGAGGTGCTGCTCGGTAGCCCATCTAAAAGCTGGGGTGTAGTAGAAAAGCACCAGCGAAATCGCAAAGTTAAACCCAGCAAACAACGGGTGTGAGATGACCCAGGCGTATGGGGTGTGCACTGCCCACAAAACCCACTCGCGTAAACCCCTGGAGCCATCTTTTCGCGCTGCAGCTACTCTCGAGAGCAAGGTGACGGGAGCCCCGGGCACAAGTAGCACAGGTACAAACATGGAGAGCATCATGTGGCCAACCATGTGCACCGAGAATAGGTACTCGCCGTAGGCGTTTGGAGCGCCGCAGGTTACGTAGAACAGAAGCGCCATGCCGCCCAGCCAAGATGCTGTGCGACCAATCGACCACTTATCGCCGCGAGCTCGAAGCTTGAAAACTCCAATCAAGTAAAGCGAAATACCGAATAGAACCACAGTCGCCCAAAGTGGATCGATATCCCAGACCGTGAACCAGGAACTAGCGGTCAGCTCTGGTGGTAGTGGATCTCCGGTGAGCAGCTGGGCTGGGGTTGGTGGCACAAACTCGGCGTCCGAAACCGGGGTCGCGGTCTTGGCAAGGGCAGTACCAAGGCCAAAGGCCAGCCCCATAACAACGAGCTCAAAGGCCACCAGTCTCCAAAAGCCTTTGGACCTCTGGGCAAACTGGCCCGCGAGTATCACCCTGTGTCGCGCACCGAAAGCTCCAAGTGCAACCAGTAGAACCGCTTTACCAATCAGCATCAGACCATACTGACTCAGCAGGTCACTGGGCTCATAGAGCCGAACGTAGCCCGCAGTTAGACCAGAAATCGAAACGACTATGAAGCTAATCAAGGCCAGGGTGGAGTACCTGCGAGTCAGCTCCCCGGATCGCTCGGAGCTCGAAAAGAACACGGCGTAGAGGGCAAACAGGCCGCCCAACCAGACTGAGATGCCAACCAGGTGCATCAGCATGGAGTTAACCGCGACCGCGTGACCCACGTCACTAGATGCGTGACCGGATTCAGCCAGTGGATAAAGTGCTGCGATGGCAATTGCTGCGTTGATGGCAACCCAGAGCTGCGTGTTTAGTGCGATCGTGGTGAGGCTCAAGACAATTGCAAACACCAGGTTCCAGGCCAACAGCGTGCCCAGTTCGATCTCGGTGGCAAATAGCCAAAGGCCCTCGGAAAACTCAGGTCCAAAAGAGATTTGAGTTCCCGAGGCCGAGAGATAAGTGAGGATGAAGTAAGCGAAGCCCGAAATTAGCCAAAGCGCTGCCGACCAGGCAGCAACTGGACGAAGCTCATCACGCTCCTGTTTGTTTGCTGCATAGGCCGAGAAAACCAAGGTTCCTACCGTTACCGCCATGGAAAGATTCATGACCAACTTGGTAATTGGCGACCCCCAACGAACCACCAGCCCGGGATCTGAAAATGGAAGCGGAATAGTCGCACCGCCAAATAGCAAACCCAAATAAACGCTGACTATCGCGCCAAGGGCCACCAGTGTGATGGCAAGCAAAGACTGTTTGGCTAGGTGATTGGACAATTACCTAAACCTCGGGAAAAACCTTGGTGTCTTTGCTGCATAGGCCGCATAACCCGGGTACTTCTGCCTAAGCAGATACTCCTCAAAGTTTGCCTTGATGTGCAGCTGGATATACAGCATTAGGAAAATCAAAATCTGTGGCCAGTAGCCGGCGTCCAGAACCACTCCAAAGCCAAGTAGCAATAGGCCCAGGTAGATCGGGTGGCGAACAAAGGAGTAGAGCCCGCTAACCACGAGTTCGCCCTCGTCTTTAGGGACCGGATTTGCAGTGAGTGATTTGCCTAGCCGAATAAAGCTGGCAATCAAAATTGCGATGCCACCGGCCATAACCGCGAGCCCTAGATAGCTGATCAGATCACTGATCTCTCCATAGGGTGAATCCATACGCGGAGCGGTAAAAAGAAGGCCTAGCAGTAGTAGCTGACCTGCCACATAGATATATCCGCGAGCGCGATTGTTCACCCCTCAACCCTACCTTTTGGATAAGACAAAGGCGGTGGTCCGAAGACCACCGCCTCTATCGTTTGGCTTATTTACTTAACAGCAGCCTT
>JACCEA012488432.1_pt1 | contig 12890 bp, 5 predicted proteins | sample 7449851 | NCBI WGS metagenome assembly JACCEA01 (sample SAMN15323453, study PRJNA562643) | freshwater metagenome | isolation source: river surface water | place: USA:Blue River Watershed | collected 2017-08-18 | reverse complement strand
GGAGACGTGATATCTGGTTTACCACCTCGCTGACGGCGTTTCACTCTCTGAATTTGTTGCTGATGTAAATTCGCAAACATTACATCGGGTCGATATGGAACAGCAAACCAAAAAAGAGAACCTTTCTTACCGTCTTTTCTTTTCTTCACTCCATACTTCCCTTGCATCGCTTCAATACGTTTTGCCAACGAAAATAGGCCGAGACCTGTGCCTCCAGCTAACCGTTGAGTTTGTTTGAATGGGGCAAACAATTGATTCATTCGTTGATCTGGGATGCCAATACCTTCATCTTCCACTTCAAAAACAAGATAATTTGATGAAGGAGCGACTAAAGAAGTGTTGGAAGGCACGGAGGTTAATGGAGCGGGAGAATGGTAAACTGGAGCAGATGTTGCAACCACTGGGACAACTTTCGCAACCAATTTATTTGTAGTACACAACCGCCGAAAATTCATTGGCCATGATTTCTTAACATTGTCACTCTGCAAATTGAAAGAGAACCACCGTGATAAGAAACCATATTGTGACGAAGCTTCAGTCGCTGCACATTTATTCTTTTCCATGCAATCGACAACTCCGCCATCAGGTAAGGCGACGTGTTCTTCAGAGTAAACATTCTCAAAGGTTTCTAATTTTAGTGATATAGTAACTTGTCCTTCCGAAGAATATTTCACAGCGTTGGATAAGAGACACAAAACATTTTCTTGGAGCCATTGTTTGTCAGTAATCAGATGAGAACAGATATCTTTAGGAATATCTAGTAATTTTACGGTAATTTTTTGCTGGATGTGTTTCATGCAATTAATAGGCATTGCGATCGTGTCGAGCAAATCAATTGTCTCAAATTTTGGGGTGAGCTTCATTCCTTTACTGACTTTCGTGAAATCCAAGCAGCGATTGATAGTCATTAACATGAATGAATTCGTACCATGTACGTCATGTACTGTATTCTGAATTGTTTGCATGCAATTTGTCAAGGCTTTTCTTGATTCAGGTGTGATCAACACTTGAACCATGTCAGCCTGTGTCTGATCGGTGTTGCCAAGATTGTGTGATTGTGTTTGTGAAGACCTATGTTGTTCAAGTATGTGCTGCTGTTTCTTTAAAACACCTTGATAATCATCAATTGCTTGACTGATCACATCAATTCCGTGCATAAAAGATGATAGCGGCTACACAAAAGAAAATAATAAGCAATGAAATGTCAAGTGAAAAAAATAAACACAACTTACTGTTTTGAAATCATGCGCTACATTCCCTAGAACGTGCCTCATTTCTACTTCTGTTTGCTGAGCCATTCGTTGATTTTCTGCAACTGCTTGTTCTAATTGTTTGTGGGCAATGAAGGCACGCCAACTTTGTCTTACAGAATCCAACGCAACAAAAACGCACAAAAAGATAGTCAACGCTACATATATCAATGGTTTCATGGATCCAAGTAAGTAGACTCCGACCAACATGGTTCCAATAATAAGAACAACAGCAATCAATAAACTATCCATGCGGCATTCACGAAAAACAGCAGGATATGCAACAGGCAAGAACATCATTCCTATCAGGGTGTCCATCGGCAACGATCCCACGTTTGCGTTTGGATTGCAATTCCATTCGTCTAACATTGTCAAATGCTCATCTGCACTGCAAGCCCCTGCAAGAACACGCCCCAACAGACGAAAGCAATACCCTAATGAAAGCGATAGCAGAGTTATGAATTGAATAATTGGTGTGAATTTGCGGATCATAGTAGGGCCCCATCTGCTCGACTTCATGCAATGCCGCGTTTGGCGATACACCAAAATCCAGATGAGAATGGTGTCAATTACATTGGTCACCAACGCCGAAAATCCGAAGACAACTACCATGGTAGGATGGTTGGTTTGGTGCTTTCCGAGTCGCAAAGGTGCGAGCACTGACAACATGCAAAAAGCACTGAAGAAAAAGGCGGAGACTATCACTACAAGCAGAGAACGCTGCTGAACACTGAATTCTGCGTATTCTGACACCAATTGATTGCTTTTTTGATCGGAAAACCCAAACAATCGAAGCATTTGAAAATCCATATGATCGGAAATATTCACTGCTATCGATGCATCCCCCAATATACTAGAACTGTGAGCTTGTGGGAAGTGTCTACTATTAATTCTTTTTGAAACATCTACTGCATCCCTCTTAACATTGACTCTATTGACACTGTTATCGTTTGAGGAAGAGAATTCGCGATGAACAACTGGTCCTTCTTCTTCATCTTGATGTCTTTTAGAATCAGCTTCGTACGGTTTATGGTTTTGTGATATAATTCTAACTCCCCCCAAGAACGAAAGAATTGTTCGAAAAAAATTCCAACTTGATTGTGGTGTAGATTCCACTTCTTTGTCCAGACTTCTGGTTGATATTTTCACCGGCGGTTTCGTATCTGTTCCACTAATAATGGAGTTCTGAGAAGAAGTACGCGGGGAAAAGTACTGACCAGTGATTAAAGGGGTAGGAAAACTGTTATTACTGAGTTGCTCTCGATTGTCACCAGAGACGTCTCGATACTCAATAACGACAGTCTTTCGCGGACCACTTGTAAAAACTCTACCGCTTTCCGTTGTTTCGCTATTTTCGTTGTCAGTGTCAACGACAACGGAGGGCATTTGTTGCTCTTTTTCTAATTAGCGACTCCTTTGAGATTATTTGAAAAGGTTGGATAATTCGAAGGTGGTAAATTCCTCCACTGTGCAGAATTCAAATCGTTTTCCTGGTTTTGGATTCCAGATTCTTTGCTTGCGTTTAATAAAATACTTCCTATTCCGTTATAATTTGGTAAAATGTCGCATTTTTTCCACAAATTCCCAAAAAACCCCTTTAGGTCTAAGATATACACCAAATATTTTACTTAGCTTGCTTGTCATTTGTTGTATGCCATAGTTTATCCCTCCGCCCTCTCACTTTGGATCGATCTTTATCCTCTTCCCTCTTCTGTGAATCTATTTCCCATCTCCTTCATTCAACATCTATATCACTATATTCAGCAGAAATGTCAACCGAAAACCATTTGAAAACGGTAGGACTGAGGATTTTATTATTATGCTTTCATAAAGCGATATTGATTCAGGCCGGCGAGACCCTCGAATTTCAGAACAAGCTGGAGGTAACTAACAAGATTTCACCACAATGTTCAGAAAGATTTCAAGAACTCAAGCTACGCCGCAGACACCGCTATATTATCTACAAACTCGGAGAATCAGAAGTTGAAGGTAAACAGCTATCTCATTGCTCCACCTGAAGCATCTTAATTTTGAATTTTGTCATGTGCTATAGTTGAGAAAACTGGAGTTCGCAACGAGGCAATCTTTTAAACATGCTGTTTTGTCTGCTTCTATAATTTATATTGTTATTTAGACTTATGATCAATTCAAAGCCTGTTTACCGTATTCTGAATGCAGATTCGGTATCTTTGATCAAGACTATAAGACAGCTGATGGAAGACCTGCATCAAAATTGTGGTTTGTCTCTTGGTTTCCAAAGAGCAGCACCACTCACATGAAGATGGCTTATGCCGCAGCAAAAGGAAAATTCAGAGAGACTATTCCTGGTGTATTTGATACACAAGTTTCAGCATTGGAGGAACTTGATTCATACTTAGGTCTTGGTGAAGAAGAGGAAGAAGATAAAGATTTTGATTTCTAAACTCCTTTGGTAAATTTGATAGACTGCATGCCGCATATATGATTCATTCGAATCACTGTGCAACAATTATAGTATTTACATATATCAACATTCGATTATAGGACTTCAGTGACTTTGACTGCTCAATGTATAAAGAGACTGTCTGATGTTTATTCATGAGGCTTTGATTGCAATAATCCTTGTTCATGATTATTTTCATAATTTAATATTGCGATAGAAAAAGCATCTCTAAAATAGAGGATATATTTACACATTATTAGCTATATACTCGGTTTTAATTCCTCTTGCTACACTTGGGACATTTTTAGCTATTGTATATGGTTATGGAATACAATACAATAATAAAACATTTTTAAGGGAGAGAAGCAATGTCAAATACGAATACCCCTACAAAAGGATCTCTATTTCCTCCGTTTTCTCCTCCATCCTCTTCAAGTGGAAGTGGGGGAAGCAGGAAAAGTTCTTTTGTTGCCATGATCGCTGCAACTGTGGACTCCATCTCATTATCCCGATTCCTTTCCTTATCATTTGACGATGATGTCAATCAATCAAAATCTCGATCTCCTCTAGCACCATCTCCATCATCAGCTGGTACATTTCAGTCACCCTTGCGGGGAGGTTTTACAGGTCCACTTACAAGAATACGCTGTGAGTTGGCAATTGGTGGAGAGAAAAAATTGTTTGACGCAAGTTTGGTAACGGGAGAAGATGACGACGTCTCTCCCATCTCACCACAAGACAAAGGGGTGCTACCATCATCAATTCCACGTCCTACGGCGAGCAAGAAACCAGTGCGGATGAGTCCCTCAACGACAACGCCATCTTCTTGGAAAAAAGGCAGAGACTCGCCGTCAATGAGTGAGCTTATTTTTAAACCTACGAATGAGGAAGAATCTATTACGATCTGCCGAATAGACTCTGAACAAGTTCATAGTGTGCATGGTCTATCGCTGGAGGTTTCTGTATTCCTCGTACAAGATGATGATGTATTTCTACTCGCCACCGCAATGGAGACACATACTATGGATGAGTTGCCCACTCTTCAACCACCGGTAAGAAATCCGCGCACACTGTCCTTATCAAATCGCAGTGGAGAGAGAGTTGGTGAGGTACACTGCCAGCTCTCTTTCCAACCGGTGAAGAGTCTTCAGGTTTCCTCGCCTGGTCCCTCGTCCATCCCGTCGTCATCATTAAATCAGACTGACCAGGAGATTTCAACCGAAGGGCAGAGAGCGCCTTCTCCACTCACTGTATTGATGGCTGCATCGACCACGCTTAATAAGGGGGAAGATGTAGCTGCAAGCTCACAGAGCACCATTGCAAACAGTATGTTGCACTATCCTCCTACACCTCAGAGGTATGAACCCTAATGAATTCGACAATATTGATTATTAATCTCTTTGTCCCATCGCTCAGACGGGAACCTACATTAGCCAATCGCATGCAAGGCTATTCCTTAGTCCATCCCTCTTCTAGTTCGCCATCATGCTCGCCATCTCGTGGTGGTGGCTCAGCGCTCTCTACACCCACTCGAGGAAGCCCTTCCGCAGTAAGAGGGAAGACAACCACAATTGATACACAGCGCTCGCCAGCGGAGAGACGTGCAGCAGCACGTGCAATCAAACAACAACAACAGAAGGAGAAAGAAAAACGTCGTAAGCCCTTTGCTGCATCAAGTAATGTCATCGGGTCCCTCGGTTTGCCCTTGCCTGCATTTGGTTCGTCTGCAGCACAAGCGAAGATTGAAAATGTAACACACACACTATCAGGTGGAGTTGTTGGTGGTTCGATGCCACGGGATAAGAATAAAGCGAATAAGGATCAAGTTGGAAGAGAACGCGAACTTGATCCTGCCATCGAAGTGGTCCATAGTGGAGGCGGTAATATGGGCAGTGGGCGCCGTCGATATCCCTCTGGTCGTAATAGTGATGGTCCCTCGTTCTTTGTACAATTATCCGATTTTCTTGATAGTCTCAGCCCAGGGGCAATAGCTTTACTTGGTGCACAACTCATTGTGACACTCTGTCTCGCTTTGTATGCATATGTACAATTACAAGTACCTGATAGTAGTAGCCCAATAACTGCTATAACTACCGCAACTGTAATCGGTATTGAAGCTGCGAATGTGACAACGACTACACCTTCTATTGTCGAAACTGTTACGTCAATGCCTGTATCGGTGACAGTTCCAATAATTGAGTCTGTTGAGCCACTTTCAACAATATCTCCTAACGCGGTCGGTGCTGCAGTGGAAGTTGTTTTGACATCATCTTCATCTGGTGGTAGTTCAAAGGTTACGATCGGTGGAAGATCTGCCACTTCTGGGGGTATGATATCTCAGCCAATTATTGAATCACCTCCATCTTCTTGTGTTATTCAGGGAGGCTCTAGTCAACTATCTCTCACTGGAAATATATTTACAGCGGAGCAATTGATGAATAGTCTCTCCATAAATGATTCAATATTTGTGCAATTAATATTTAATGATGGTGCAAATGGCTCTGACTTAGAGGAGATAGAGGACAAGTGCTTACAATGGAAAGTGGGTACTTTGAAAGGTGCTATGGTGTGGGATTCATGTAGAAATCTTGAGAGTTGGTGGCAATTCACCGTTTTCCAAGGAACAAAGGATGAAGGCCCTGGATACTTCACAATTACTGGATTACAAAGTAAGAAATGTTTGATTTCAAAAAAGAATTCGAAGAAAGTCAATTTTACTGATCCCGGGTCAGTCATAGCATCCTTGCAATTAGCAAGATGTGATGAAACCAATAAGTCCATTCTGTGGAGCAGCTCTCCTATTGGAGATACTGATGGTATCACATCCGGGTCGGAAAACATTGCATTTCCTGTACTTTTTAAGAGCAAAGTCTTGACTTCGGTGAAATAGCGTACAGTAGGATAGATCACATGCACAATAATTAGAGTGTAACGTTTAGAAATGTAAAATCCAAATCTGATTCATAAGGTTAATTAAGGATCATAATGTTAACGAAATTAAATAATTCTCAACAAATAAATTTAAAAAGGTTTATAGCTGTTACAAATACTGTGTTCCAGCCAATCGAGATTTATCATTCACAATCACAAACTTACGACAACGAAAGAAAAGTTAACACTACTACTGCATCGGTATTGTCCAACAAAACTAACTATCCTATATTATGCGCATATTAAATGATTCATCATTAATGACACGTGGTTAACAGACTCCAACAAACAAAATCCACAAATGTATTCGATGACAAATGAAAAATATGTCCAACAAAGTCTCATACGCAAATAAGCGAAGGAGTGCGTAATGCTTGACACTATATACTTACACATACACACAAGAGGTTGCTAAAACACAATCCAAGAAGAGCAAGAAAGAGTGAGAGCAATAAGAGAGAGGGAGAGGTAAGTTAACATCATAGTTGGAGAATACATTTTCAGATTAGTGGATCCATTGAAAATTGTATTCAACCCTATGAATGTTTAAGACCTAATGGGTAAAAGTTTGTGGGGTTAACGGTATAGTTATATCATATTGGGGGAGCTTTCACTTGGAAGAAGTTCTCGCTGTGTTTACACGGGTATGAGCATTGTGCTGATATTGAACTATCTATTATACAAGTTGAGAGGAGAATTTTGTTCAGTACAATTGGATTGTTAGCAAAACATGAATTGTATGCAAGAGAGAGATTCTCATGTAAACACAATAGTTAACAGAGCAAGCTTGAACACCATAACAGTCTTGGGAGGAAGTATTATGGAGACATACCTTGCCTGAGAGTGATGTTGCCTGACATAATGCTTGCCACAACAAGTATAACAAAATATCAAATATAGGTGTAGAAACAAACCCTCAGTCTTATCGACACTTAGACAAGCGAGGAAATCACTGAGATAGCTCGTCAGTGGTACTTGAAAGGAGGAAGAAACACATGGTTGATAGACACTAACTACAAACCAAAAATATAAAAAATAACACCCAGACAGTGGATAGGATATGACGCACTATCTACACTACACTCAAAACATGAAATTACTATCCTATGCGATACTCCGAAGAAGAATAAATGCAGAAAGAGATCACGGAAAGTCTTTCACAAAACAAGCATACATACCAAGAGAAAACATGCAGTTAGCAGCAGAGAGAAAGAGTCCTCGGAACTGCAAATTCAATATATGTACAACTTTTATCACAAAACAGTATACAAACAATATTTACAGTATAAACATTCATACGTATTTTTTGACCAATTTTTTACTGCAATACAGGGAAAGCAATTGCATCAAATTTCACCATTTCTGCTAATGGACCACCACCTTCTAAATCAGGATATTGATCAGCCAATTCTACGACCACATCTCGAACACCGTGCATTGAATCCGCTTGACCATTGACCATCACCATGGAGGCACCAGTATCTGCAGGGCCAGATGCACCAACGATAATCTCGTGATTGATTGTCTCGGTTAGAGGGAGATCTACATAATGCGCTTCAGTCTCTGCAGCAGGCATCACATCAGGAATTACAGTTTCCTTCACAGTTTTAGTGCGATTGTACAAGAATGCAGAGAATAGAATAGCAACCACACCGATGACAACTATTGCTATGTAATTCACTGTTGAAGATGTCGACGACTTGTCAGCAGTAGGAGAAACCTTTGGTGGCAATAAGTCTATTGATGCAGCAATAGCAGTATTGTATGCATATGAGTAGGAGAATGAACCAGAAATACTCGCTGCTGAAACGTACTTTGCTGACTGCATTGACAGAATCTGACTTAATGAATAAACACATGTAACCTCAGTCTCATTGCCATGGGAAGCAGAGACAAACCCAATACTGTGAACAAGACCATCACGGGTACACACAATTTCTTCACGATAAACAGGACAAACGAACATAACGACATGATCAACTTTGCTAGTATCACACACGAAATCGTCGAACGCATAAGCTGGACCACTAGTCATCTCCGAAGTACATATGATTCGAGGACGATTGACTACAGTACTAGAAAAGTCAGAACAATTCCGAAAAATTGCATATTGACCGAAATATTCTTCAGTCGTATTGGAAGATCCACTCAAACGACGACCTTCGACACTTGCAGACGATTGCACCGAGATAATTGTTGCCGCTGAAGCCAATGAATTGGGAGGTGAAACAATCAAACGATTTACTTCTTTAAACGACAAGTACATATCGACATCCTTGTTAACAGTCACTTCGCGGAAGATAGATAATTCGATATTCTTGGTTTGTGCACTGCTGACACAAGGACCAGTAGTAAACACAGAAGAATTCGATCCATCTTCATTCTGAGAAAACAATGACACATTGAAGCATCGCGGTAATGATGATACTGAACTCAAAAAAGTATATGAAGACGTTGAGTTTTGTGGTAAGATAGGATCTGTGAAGAACACGTCTTCAATTGCAAAATATATCAATCCACTAGTTTCATCGCTATTAGAGGATTGATTATTTGCATTATGAACGATTGAATCGACATTCATCACAGCATCAGCAATCAGACGATGCCCATCCCAATATCCCTTAGTCATGGTCACATTGAAGTGACTACCATAATCAATCAATTGACGATATCCAAATGGTAAAATTTGGAAGTAGCTCAAATGAACAGTATGAATAGCATCAGAAACTTTTTGCACTGTCGAGAGACTTTCAAGCAATGTCGAATTAACCGAAGGGGACAAGAACGTCCTGAAGTATCCATCATCGTCATCAACAACTTCTGCATCAGTGTTGCTCATCGAGAGACTGGCAACATCCATCGCATATTTATCCACTAATTTCTCAGCAACTACACATAATGTATTCAACAATTTATTCCCATCTCCCGATGTGAAGCCGACCGTTTGTAATGTCTTCGCAACAAATTGAAATACAACCAACAAATCATCGACTGATGCATCATCCAGATTCGACGGATTTTGCAGTAACAATTGTGACATATACAAGCTGACACCACTGAGAGTAAAGAATCCTGCGTTGTACTTAACTACAGCATTTCTCAATGCATTTGAATTAGCACTGATCAAATTCTGACAATGACTCACTGCTTTGGTTGAGCATTGCAATGAGTTCAACTGATTGATAGCCGTACTAGTCAATGGTAATATGATCTCTGGATTGGATTGAGTCTGAACTTCCTTGGTGGCGCTATCAATACTTGTGATCAGACTATTAACTTCAGCAGTTACAATGGCTGCAGCAACACCACTTGAAGAAGCTGCTGATTGCTGCTTTTGAGGCAAAACCCCCACCGAAGTCTCAATCTGAGATGTTGAACTAAAATAATCAGATACCAAAACTCGCAAAGGAACACGGTAATTGGAGGTCATATTTCCAGTAGCCAAAGGTGAATGCAACTTGGTCTCCATTGAATTTATTTGCATGCGCTGACGAATGAGGTCAAAATCATTAGAAAACTCATTCCAACGATAGAAACTGAAAAAGATCGGTAGATCTTCATCGTGCCAATTCAATGCAAACAAAGAGAACATAGTGACAGAATCAATACCTTCATCCGGAGATGCGGCAAACATTCCAAATGCAGGTGGTCGATTGATTGACACAGTAAACATTGTTGATACCATACGTGTATTATTCGCACAATTTGATGAGAGACAGGTATCGTCATCAACATCGCCTAAAATAGGAAATGCTAATAAACGGAATTGATAGACTTTAGCTTTGGAAGACATCACAAATGCATTTGGCAAAATCGCAGCGAAGAACTGCACCCCACCATTAATAAATGTACGCGATGCCAAAGTATCATTCATTCCAACTACTTGCCACTCAGCAACAAATGAAACATCACTTAAAATAGTTGCATTTAATGCATAGCCGAACGAATTGTTCACAGAAAACGATGGAACGGATAAAGACAATCTTGGTGTTGCTAATAACCCAGGCTTAACTGTGTGCGTAAGTGGATCAATCATTAGTGGTAATGTAGTCATGGTTTGACGAGCTTCCCCACTAACACCCAACGATGCAGATGTGACAGTCACAGAGATGAGATACTTGGCAGCAGGATTAAATATTTTCCATGGCTCTTCAAAACTCAGCGTCGCAAAGGAAGCAATGGTGGTACTAGATCCCACAACATCGCTGCTACTAGAACCAGCATTATTGAATGAAACTTTCCCACCATTTGTTGTTACAACACTACCACTCAAACTTCCGCCGTCGATTGTATTACTGAGAGTCAGCAAAGCTTCATAAAAGTCATCACAACCATCGGGCCGAAGAGGAGACAATTGAAGACAATTCCAAGTGAAATATAAATCATTGATATTATCATGATACACTTTGCTAGTCGCGGAGGCATCAAATGTTACGGGATCTTGAAGACCAACGGTAATGGAATCACCATTCTTTATTGAAGGTATAATGTCATTGGCAGAAATATAGCGAACTGCTTCATCGTAAGAGAAATAACTTCCACAAAACACAGTGACACCAAAACGATATTCATGACCAGGAACAAGGATATTCTTGCCAATGAATAGTGATCGATAATCATGATAATACAAACGCTGATCATTCTTCACTACTGACGTATCAAGTACATCATCTTTGAATACCGTCCACTTGATGACCAAACCATGAGCTGTGCTATCACCCGAATCATCGGTTTGGTATGGACAACCATCTTCATTGGAGAGCTCAGCACGAAGAAGATGAGACATATTTGCGGATACTTCGCGGTAATACTGACCAACAATCCACACACGAGGCACAAAAAGCTTTGGAATGACATAAATGGTTTTGGAATAAGTCGCACTAACTCCTAAGAAATTTTGCAAATGCAATTCAAACGAGTAATCACCCGGAACACTGAACAAATCACCAGGAAGCGTATCACAACCTCTACTCTTGGGCGGACAGTTTTGTAGCACCATATTACCGGGAGTAGTCATATATCTCGAAATGCGATCCGAGACTTCATTCGTAGTGAAATTATAGAAAACTCGCCAGCCTATGCTCTTCCAAGGACGTCCACCATTTCCGAGACTTGCCGAGATCGACATCGTGATATTATCACCTAGCGATACTTGCACTGGAGATGTCACAACAGCTACAATAGACGATGATGAACGTGGATCTGCCTCTAAACTGACGGACGATATCTGTAGAAATGGTGCATTCGAGCAATCATTGTTATCACTGCAACGGACCTTCAACTTGCCATCCATGACTAGCACTACATCACCAGGCACAGGTAAGTCACCACTTGTTACAGTAGGAGTAGCCAATACTGTAGATGCGGAAGTAAATTGACAGTCACAATTCACAACACCAGTAAAGTTGAAAATGCGGTCACAATCAAAGGCTGATGATGACAAGTCAATTGCATCACCCATGTCAGTATCTCCACTAAATTGAATAGTAAAATCTAATCCACTTGGCGCAAACATGGCAGAAGACAGCACGACAGTATTGGCTAAAGTAGAGTTGATCAACAAAACACCCTCAGAAACTGGAATATCATGCGATGTACTGGTTGTTCCGCTAGATGCACTGGCTGTAGACAATGTTGCAAGCGACGACAGAGTAGAAGCAAATCGATATTTCTCTGCAGAAGCAAAGCGAAAAACCAAACCATAACATCCTTTTATTTTTGTTTGCAAGTAGAAATACCCATGTTGAAGATTTTTCGAACCCGCAGTCATCGAGGAAGTAGAAGAAGAGATCATTTCAGTGCTACTAATTGATGAAAAGGTCAAAGAGCTTGGAGCCACTGCCCCAAGAGCGCCATCGCTAGAAAATTCTTCATAATCCCGATTCCCATTCCATTGTGACAAATTTGATGGACATGGCTGATCACCATAAAACCGCAGTAATGGGTAGACTGTAGTATTTGCACGCAATAAATAACTGAAAGAGACATCAATTTGTGGAGAGATTTCATTCACGATCACAGACTTGAAAGGTAAACCAATCGACAACTTCGGGAATTCGCTTGTCATTGTGCGAAATGGTGTCAATTTATCCATAATTGCTTGTAAAGGAGCACGGTATTGGTCCGCAAATGAACGCACCACACTTCTTGTAAAACACGCAAGGCTATACGCAGTATCAGGAGTCAATTCTGAGATAGTTAACTCACCACTGTTTAAAGCCGTTCCATTAAGAATTTTCAACACAACATTTCCATAATTTTGAATGGTACGCGGTGTATAAATCGGG
>JACCEA010280256.1_pt1 | contig 12892 bp, 14 predicted proteins | sample 7449851 | NCBI WGS metagenome assembly JACCEA01 (sample SAMN15323453, study PRJNA562643) | freshwater metagenome | isolation source: river surface water | place: USA:Blue River Watershed | collected 2017-08-18 | reverse complement strand
GTCCGTATCCTTATAAAGAGCTGAGTGGCTGTGGCATCGGTTTTAAGTTGATCAGCGCGCTGGCAATAAAGTGGAAACTACCAATGGAAAAGGTATACCAATATCTGGACCTTGTGGCCACGAGTATTGCCGCCGACATAGTACCGATAGACGGCGAGAACCGAATACTGGCGCATTTTGGGGTGAAGCAGATCAACGAGTCGCCGTGTCTGGCCATTGCCACACTGAAGGAACTGGGTGGCGTGCAGAAAGCACTGTCTATTTCAGATCTTGTGTTTGTGATCGGTCCGCGTGTGAACGCCGCCGGACGCATGGACGATGCCAAGAAGGCAGTGGAGTTCTTTATAGAGTGCGACCCTGAAAAGATACCTGCTCTGGCAGCCGCACTACACTCAGACAACGACGACCGCAAGGAGATAGACAAGAGTATAACAGAAGAGGCGCTTGCCATACTGAATGACCATAAGGACGAACGGTTGAAAAAATCGACCGTACTGTTCAGGCCGCACTGGCACAAGGGAGTGGTGGGTATTGTGGCATCTCGTCTTATAGATCATTATTACCGTCCGACGATAGTGTTGACATCGGCCAATGGTAAGGCGACGGGATCGGCGAGGTCGGTATCGGGTTTCAATATATATGAGGCCATACACGAGTGCCGCGATATACTGGAGAATTATGGCGGGCACTTCTTTGCCGCGGGCATGACCCTTGACGAAAAGCGTGTAGGCGAGTTCATAGACAAGTTTGAAGAGATAGTGGCAGAGCGCATCACTGCAGAGCAGCAGCAACCGGAAATAGAGATAGACGCGGAGATACCGCTGTCGCTGGTGAAACCTGCGTTCTACAACATCGTGAAGCAGTTTGAGCCGTTTGGTCCGGCAAATATGAAGCCGGTATTCCTTACCCGTCGCATGTATGACTATCAGGGTTCATCATCGGTGGTGAAGGAGCAGCATTTGCGGTTGGTGGCGCATCAGCGCAACGGCTCTATTGTGGACGGCATAGGGTTTGGTCTGGGCGAAAAAATAGACATCGTGCGCGGTGGACCGTTCGATATGCTGTACACCATAGAAGAGAATGAGTACAATGGCACTACCCGACTACAAGTGCGGGTGGTGGACGTGAAGCCGAGCGCGTAGCCCAATAAAAAAGGGCTGTTACCAGCCCATCTTTATCTTTTCGCAGATGTAGTCTACATCGGCCTCATTCATTTTAGTATGTAGTGGCAAGACCAGGTAGTTGTTCTCTATCTTGTCCATGTTGGGGAAAGCGCCTTCCTGACGACCTCCGAATATGGAATACCTGTCGTTGCGGTAGTGTACCTGTCCGCTTTCTATGCGGTGGTTGCGCAGATAGGTCTGGAAGCGGGCGCGGTCTTCAACGAGTACCGTCATCATCCAGGCCGCGTGTTCGCGGTCGGTATAGCCGGCACCCACACAATGCACGCCATCAAAACCTTTCAGGTTGTCGAAGTAGCGTTGCAGCAGGCGTTTGCGCAGTGCGAGGGTCTCTTCAAATTCTTCAAGCGCGGCAATACCCATGGCAGCTGCCACATCGTTCATCTGGTATTTGTACCCTATTTCGCGGATGTCGTTCTCCCAGATGCCCATTTGTTTGGCAGAGCGGTCTATACCGAACCAACGGAGGCGTTTTGCTTTCTCAAGCAACTCGCGGTCTTTTATGAGGAGCATGCCCCCATCAGCCGTTGTGATGTGCTTGATGGCCTGGAAGGAGAACATGGTGAAGTCGGACATCTCGCCTACTTTTTTGCCTTTGTAGGTGGCACCCAGCGCATGCGCGGCATCTTCAATGATCTGAATGCCGTGTTCGCGACCCATCTGGTGTAGTTCGTCCATGTTGCAGGGCAGGCCACCATAGTGCACGCACACTATAGCCTTTGTTTTGGGCGTGATGAGTGACCTTACGTGGTCGGTATCAATATTGAGGGTGTCTTTCTCGACATCGGCAAAGCGGATCTTCGCGCCCATGTAGAGGAAGGGAATGTTGGTGGCGGTGCAGGTGAAGACAGGCGCTATGACCTCGTCATCTTCCTTCACATCGGCCAGAAGGTAGGCAAGATGCAAGGCATCGGTACCTGAGCCTACAGCCAGTGGCGCACAACCGCCGCCAAACTGTTGTGCAAATTCGTTCTCGAACTGTTCAACACGGGGACCCTGACCGATCCAGCGGGTGTCGAGTACGTCGCAAACGTATTGTTTGGCATTTTTGGGCATGTGCGGGTGAAAAAGCACTATACCATCGCCGGTGGCCATAAGAGGCAGATCGTTGGCCGGGTTAATTTTGTTCATGAAAAAACTAATATCGTTTTTTAGTAACGGCAAATTTATGACTTTTGCCATCTGTTAAGAGAAACCATTTGTTAAATGAACGCACCAACCACCGGGTTACCCCTATTCAGCATCCTGATCCCGTCGTGGAATAACCTGGAAATACTGAAAATCACCCTTGGAAGCATCCGGAAGAACTCGGTTTATCCGCATCAGGTGATCGTGCATGTGAACGAAGGAACGGACGGCACCCTTGAATGGGTGCGGGCAAATAATATTCTGCACACTCATTCTGAAGGCAATGTTGGTGTTTGTTATGGATTCAATCTGCCGTCGTCGTTGGCTACCTGTGAATATCTGGTGCTGTCGGATGACGATAACTACTTCTGCCCCGGCTGGGATAAGTACCTGTATGAAGAGGTGCAAAAGCAGAAAGGAATAAAGTGGTGCGTATCGGGCACGCTCATAGAGCGCGAAGTGACCAAGAACACCTGTGTGATCGCTCCGTACAACTTTGGTTCCGACCAGACCAATTTTGACGAGGAGAAGCTGCTGCGCGAGTTTGACAAAATACCGTTTGCTGACTGGCAGGGATCGAACTGGTATCCTATGGTGTTGCCGCGGCAATTGTGGTGTGCTGTGGGCGGGTTGAGTGTGGAGTTCAGCCCCGGAATGTACTCGGACCCTGACTTTATGATGAAGCTGTGGCACTATGGTGTGCGTACCTTTAAAGGGGTGTCGAAGGCAAGGGCCTACCACTTCATGTCTAAGACGACTAGCCGGGTGAAACGTAACAACGGCGCGGTGACCTTCCTGTTCAAGTGGGGTATGTCCAACTCTACGTTTATGAAATATACCCTGAATATGGGTGGCAATGGCATGGACAACAATGTACCCATGCTGAAGCGGGCCAAAGACTACTTTAAACGGGTGTGGTTGGCACTGAAGGGGGCGCAGAGTTAGGTGGTGTGAGCCGAATATAATGGGTATTCGGCTCATGAAATTGGAAAATGTGAGCCGAATAAGGACATTTCCAATCTGAAATCGGCCCGGGAAGAATATCTGCATATTGGAAATACACTGCGGAGCTATGCTGATTAACTGTAATTTTGCCGCGTAATACATGAAAAAAATATCAAGGCTTCTTCAATATCTCTCAGAGTATAAGGGGAAGATATTACTGTACTTCGCGGCAAACCTGCTGGGCATTCTTTTTGGTCTGCTCACCATCATTATGATTGGTCCGGTATTGCAGGTGCTGTTCAATGCCAGCGTACCGAATGTGAAGCCGGACGCATCGACAGGGGTGCAGCAACAAGTGACCGCTTACATCAACGACATTATCATGCAGCAGGACAAAATGACTGCTCTTGCGTATGTGTGTATTGCGGTGGTGGTGTTCACTGTGCTTAAGAACCTGTTCCTGTACATAGCGGTATATATCCTCAACCCGTTGCGCAATGCCGTGCTGCGCAGACTGCGAAACGACCTGTTCACTAAGACATTATCGCTGCCGATAGGTTTTTTTACAGAGGAGCGCAAGGGAGACCTTATTTCGAAGATGACGAATGACATAAACGAAGTGGAGCTCTCTATCATGAGTGTGCTGGAGGTATTCATCAGAGAACCACTGACCATCATCGTTTACATTACCATGATGCTGGTGACGAATTATCAGCTTACGTTGTTCCTGTTCATATTTCTGCCGGTGGCGGGATTGATAATCGGCAGGATCAGTAAGTCGCTGCGCAAATCGTCGAATGAGGCACAACAGCATCTCAGTTCCATTATGGAGGTGATAGATGAGTCGCTGGTGGGTATGCGCGTGCTGAAGGCGTTTGGTGCGGAGACGCACCAGAAGCTGAAGTTCATGAAGCTGAACAATAATCTGTTCCGTACCCGGAACCAGATAGCTGCGCGTCGTGAACTGGCCTCGCCACTGTCGGAGACGATGGGTATCATAGTTGCGAGCATCATATTGTGGTTTGGCGGCCGCATAGTGTTTTCCGGAACAGGTTTTTCGGGGCCGGCATTCATTACCTACATCGGTATGTTCTGGATGATCATAGCACCGTTCAAGAACCTGTCGTCTGCATTCTCTAATGTGCAGAAGGGTACTGCGGCTCTGGACAGGATAGAAGGACTGCTGGCAGTAGAGAACGCTATCACCGATGCGCCTGATGCCAGGCCGATACAATCGTTTGAGCGCGAGATCACCTTCAGGAATGTGAGCTTTTCTTATGGCGAACGCAAAGTACTGGACGGACTAGACCTGACGATACCCAAGGGAAAGACTGTGGCACTGGTTGGAGCATCGGGCGCGGGTAAGTCGACACTGGTGGATCTGATACCCCGCTTTCATGATGTGAGCGGAGGAGAGATACTGATAGATGGTGTGAATGTGAAGCAGTGCAAAATAGAAGACCTGCGCAGGCTGACGGGCGTAGTGAGTCAGGACCCGATATTGTTCAACGATACGTTGTATAACAACATCACACTGGGGACAGGAGGTGCAACACAGGAACGAGTGGAAGAAGCGGCAAAGATTGCCCATGCTGACAAATTCATTCAGCAAAAGCCAGAGGGATATCAGACCTATGCCGGTGACCGTGGCGCAAGGTTGAGCGGCGGTGAGCGACAGAGGATAACGATTGCACGTGCGGTGCTGAAGAACCCTCCGATTCTGATATTGGATGAGGCCACATCGTCGCTGGACACCGAAAGCGAACGTATTGTGCAGGATGCCATTAACACGCTGATGAAGAACAGGACATGTGTAGTGATAGCCCATCGCTTATCTACGGTGCAGCATGCAGATGAGATCATAGTGATGGAGAAGGGAAGGATAGTGGAGCGAGGCACGCACTACAATCTTCTGGAGGCAGGTGGTATCTACAAACGTCTTGTGGAGATGCAGCAGGTGAAGTAATAGTAACCGGCATGCCGGGACCCACGGTAAGTTCTATTGTTTAAAGCCGATCCTCTTTCTGTTCTCCCAGCTTTTCTGTTCAGCCTTTTCGTCAAGCAGATTTTCAATGGCATCGTATATACCCGAGAGCTGTGAATCATGTTCGCTGATTCGCTGTTTTATTTCCTTTAGCTGTTCATGAATGTCCATGTTAAGGACGGTAGCACGTCTTATGGCAACAAATGCGCGCATTATGGCGATATTCATGTCAATTGCTTTGTCGGAGCTAAGAATTCCGCTAAGCATTGCCACCCCCTGTTCTGTAAAGGCAAAAGGAGTAATTCCGGTATTTCTTTTGTTTGAGATGCGGTAACAATCTGTGACCGCATACCGGCCCATTCGTCAACAGAGAGCCTAAACATAAAATCATCGGGAAACCGTTTGATATTACGTTTAACCGCTTGATTCAAAGCTTTCGTGGGCACATCATACAGTTCTGCGAGATCATAATCGAGCATTACACGTACGCCCCTGAACTCATATATCCTGTTTTCGATGGTGGACATCATTTTCATGGTAGGTGAGGATAAGTTTGATGGTTTGACGAATGTAGACAATCAAAAAAATTATACAAAACAGATGCTGTATTTTTGTTTCAAATAGAAGGGATATGAAGTTTGAACAAGCGGTGCCCGTGCAGTGGGTGGCTGAATTTACCGGAGCCAAGTTGGTAGGAAATGCTACCCAAATGGCTACCGGCATCAACGAGATACATAAGGTAACGAACGGGGATATTTCTTTCGTAGACTTTGAGAAATATTACAACGCCTGCCTGAACTCGGCGGCGACCATCATTATCATCAATAAAGAGGTAGAATGCCCGGAGGGTAAGACGTTGTTGGTAACGACAGACCCCTTCAGCGCGTATGTGAAGCTGGTGAAGCATTTCCGTCCGTTTGAGCCCGCCAATAAGATGATAAGCGACACAGCGGTTATAGGTGAGGGAACACACCTGCAACCGGGTGTCTTTGTTGGCAACAATGTGCGTATCGGCAGGAATTGCCTTATCCACCCGAATGTGACGATATATGACCACACCGTGATAGGTGACAATGTTATCATTCATGCAGGTACTGTACTTGGTGCTGACGCGTTCTACTTCAAGCGCAGGAAGGACAGGGAGATGCAGTATGATAAGATGGAGAGCTGCGGAAGGGTGATCATTCAGGACAATGTGGAGATAGGTGCCGGTTGCACGATAGACAAGGGCGTAAGCGGTGATACCATAATAGGAGCCGGTACCAAGCTGGACAACCATATTCATGTGGGTCATGGAGCAGAAATAGGCAAGAACTGTCTGTTTGCTGCACAGGTGGGCATAGGCGGCAAGGCAATTATAGAAGATGAAGTGATATTGTGGGGACAGGTGGGTGTGAGCAAAGATCTGGTGGTGGGCAAGGGTGCTGTGGTGATGGCACAAAGTGGTGTGCCTGCAAGCATAGAGGGTGGAAGGTCGTACTTCGGGTCTCCTGTGGGAGAGGCGCGGCCCAAGATGAAAGAGTTGGCCTGGATAAAACGCATACCGGAATTGTGGGAGAAGGTGTATGGTAACAAAGACATTTAACACCCTATACGCCCGGTGATGATCGCTATTGATGAACATCTGATACTGCGGCCCTACGAGGTGGCAGACTTTGAAGCTTTGTTTGCAGCCGTGGACCGCTCGCGGCAGCACCTGGGCAAGTGGCTGCCATGGGTGGCCGCGACCACAAGACCAGAGCATTCGATGGAGTTCATTCAGCGATCTATGCAGGAGCTGCACGACCAACAATCGCTGGTGATGGGTGTGTTCTATGATGGTGAGCTGGTGGGAGGTGTGGGCATGCACGAGTGGCAGCATGATACAAAGCGGGCACAAGTAGGTTACTGGGTAAGTAAGGACCATGAGGGGCGAGGTATTGTGACCCGATCGCTGCAGGGGTTTATTGGATATTTGTTTTCAACAGTGGGGCTGAACAAAATAGAAATACACTATGTAGTGGCGAATAAACGCAGCGGGGCTGTGGCTACGCGGCTGGGATTTGTGACAGAGGGTCTGATAAGGCAGAGTGCGATGCGCAATGGTATACCGGAAGATGTGGTAGTGACGGGATTGCTTCGGCATGAATGGAAACAGGGGCGGCGGTAAAAGAAAAATATGCCGGACACTACCTGAATATTAAATAATAAAGTATTTTGCGTAGCATAAGTATGAAAAACAGGATCGTTTTATTGGCAGCATTGGCGGTGTTGATCATAGCATCGGGCTGCGGTCGTACCATATACCGGGGCAAGGTTTATAAGAGCAATAAGTATGTGAAGGCTAAGCAACGCTACCATTTCTGGCATAGTCATGGCGCCCGTCCGCGTAATCATCACGGAGGTTACTGGTAGCAGATACCATATCCATAAAAGTGAAAACAGGAAGTCCGGATCGGGCTTCCTGTTTTTGTTTTGTCTATTGTGTGTCCGGTTCGAAGTCGAGTACCGCGGAGTTCATGCAGAAGCGTTTGCCGGTGGGTGGTGGCCCGTCGTCGAAGATGTGGCCGAGATGAGATTCGCACCGTCCGCACTGCACCTCAATACGCTCCATGCCATGTGAGTCATCGGGAAGGTAGATGACACTGTTGGGGCGGATAGCCTCGTAGAAGCTGGGCCAGCCGCAAGAGCTGGCAAACTTGGAGCCAGACCGGAACAACGGATTGCCGCATACAGCGCAGTAGTACATCCCTTTCACATCGGTCTTCCAATATTTACCCGAGAAGGCATATTCTGTGCCTTTTTCGCGGGCAATGCTGTAAACGCCTGCAGAGAGTATTTTGCGCCATTCGCTGTTTGAGACCCGCAACTTGTTAGTGTCGGTGCGGGAGTAGTATGGATTGTTGTTAGTGCTCATTGTTTTCTTGTTTTGCGCGTTGGTACACTCTACAAAAAGCAGGGTGCATAACATAGCGGTTGCCAAAGTCAGTTTACGCATAAGAAAGTATTACAGTAAAGATAGGGATGATAGGCGTATTTGAAATTGTTAAAGTTGGCGAATGGAAATCTTGCATAGTTTTACCCTATGCAGCAAAAGAGTGTCAATATCTTCTGGTTCAGGCGCGATCTGCGACTGAGTGATAATGCGGGATTGTATCATGCGTTGAAGAGCGGAGTGCCGGTGGTGCCCATCTTCATTTTTGACAAGAACATACTAAATGACCTTACAGACAAAAAGGACAAGCGGGTACAATTCATACATGACGTGCTTACCGGCGTACAGGAGCAACTGGTGCAATTGGGGAGCAGCCTGACAGTTCTGTATTGCACCCCGGAAGAAGCTTTCGCGCAGTTGATGCAGAGGTATGATGTGAAAGGTGTGTATACCAACCATGACTACGAACCGTATGCACAGAAGAGAGATGACGAGGTGAGGAAATTGCTGGCGAGCAAGGGTGTGGAATTCAATACTTACAAAGACCAGGTGATTTTTGAGAAGGATGAAGTGGTGAAGGACAATGGAACGCCCTACACCGTGTACACGCCCTACAGCAAGAAGTGGAAAGAAAAACTGAATGATTTTTATTTGAAGCCCTACCCTACTGAGAAGTACTTTGATTACTTTCTGAAGATGGAGCGGCAGGATATGCCCACGCTTGCAGCAATAGGTTTTGAACCGGCGCCACACGGCATGTTGCCAATGGTGCTGGATGAGCGGATTGCCGGAGATTATGACAAGACACGTGATGTGCCCGCCATAAATGGCACGACCAAGATGGGCATTCATCTGAGGTTTGGTACCGTGAGTGTGCGCTACCTAGCTGCGCGGGCTTTGGCACTGAACCCTGTGTACCTGAGCGAGTTGATATGGAGGGAGTTCTTTATGTGCATCCTGTGGCATTTCCCGCATGTGGTGCATGGTGCGTTCAAGAAGGAGTATGACAAAATAGTGTGGCGCAACGATGAAAATGAGTTCAAGAAATGGTGTGAGGGGCAGACAGGATATCCGATAGTGGATGCTGGTATGCGGGAGCTGAATGAAACGGGGTTCATGCATAACAGGGTGCGTATGATAGTTGCCAGTTTCCTGACGAAGGACCTGCTGGTGGACTGGCGATGGGGAGAGGCGTATTTTGCACAGAAGCTGCTTGATTATGATCTGTCGGCCAATAATGGCAACTGGCAGTGGGCGGCCGGTTGCGGCTGCGATGCGGCACCCTATTTCAGGGTATTCAATCCGGAGTTGCAGACACAGAAATTCGATCCACAGTTGAGGTATGTGCGTAAGTGGGTGCCAGAGTATGACCAACTGACCTATGCACGCCCGATAGTGGCACATGATATGGCGCGGGACAGATGTCTGAAAGTGTATAAGGAGGGATTGGGGAGAACAGTCTAAAGTTGATAACGTTACTCGAGCGGGTGCCAAGTGCTGTCGTTTAGCGGGGTGCCAGTGCTGAGTTCGACCACCTGCTGCACAAACTCTTTTTCAGTTTTGCCCGACTCCTCTATAAGTTTGCGCCACATGCTTTTGGTGATGAGGGAAGTGATAGACGGAATGTCGATCTTCCACTGACCAAATTCCCTATTGAAGTAGAATTTTACACCAGGCACGTTGTTGCTATCGACCAGTTGAATGTAGCCGTGGTTCTTTTTCTCGACATGGATATCGAAGTAGTACTTATCGAGCCCCTTACCGGATTCGCACATCCCAATCTGTACGAGATATTCAAATAATTTGGCCCCATTAAGTTCTTTTATTTTGTTAAGAGGCATGGTTTGCCTGACGACCAGGACGAGCAACTGCTGGTCGAGTCGCAAACGAGAGACAATGATGCTATCGGCGCGCAGGATCAGAGGAATCATCTGTCCATAGTAGTTCACAGTATTGGAATCAATGTATTTGATACTTTCGGTGCCGAGGTTGCCGGCAACAGCAGTTATATATCGGTTGCATGCATCCCTTATCTGTTCCTTGTCGGGTTTTTGGTTTTGGCATGCAATCGTGAATTGCATAAGGAAGATGACAAGTAGTATCGTTGGGTATTCTTTCATAAGCTGTTGTGACACTACAATAAAATAAACTTATCGGCATCTTTCAGGAAGGGCAACTTCTCGCGTATCTGTGAGAGGTTGTCCTTTTCCAATGTTACAGTGCGCACGGCCTCAGTCTCTGTGTGTTGCCAGATGAGGTCGCCGAGGGGCCCGAAGACACTGCTGTCGCCGCTGTAATCATTTCCTTTGGCATCAGTGCCCACGCGGTTCACCCCCACTACATAACACTGATTCTCTATGGCGCGTGCCTGTAGTAGTGTGCGCCATGCAAGGCTGCGTACACGAGGCCAGTTGGCTACATAGATGGCCACATCATATTCCGCATCTTTGTTGCGTGCCCATACCGGGAAGCGGAGATCGTAACATACCATGAGGTTGATGCGCCAGCCGTTCACCTGTGCTATTACCCGGTGGCTGCCGGCGGCATAATGTTCGTCTTCGCCGGCATAGGCGAAAAGGTGGCGTTTATCGTAGTGTATGACCGTGTCGTCGGGCTGTACCCAAAGGAATCTGTTGTAGTAGTTGTCGTCTTCTTCGATAATGAGGCTACCTGCCAGTATGCAACGGTGTTTCAGTGCCATGTCCTTCATCCATTGTACTGTGTTGCCGGTCATGGGTTCGGCAAGGCGTTCGGGAGCCATACTGAAGCCGGTGCTGAACATCTCGGGCAGCACCACTACATGGCGCGGACCAGTGATGGCGTTGAGCAGTGTTTCGTAGTGCGCCAGGTTGGCGGTTTTGTCTTCCCATACTATGTGGGGCTGAATGAGCGTTATATGAAGTTGTGAGGACATGCAGAAGCTTAAAAAATGAACAAAAGCGAAGGCTAACAGGCAATTAGCTGGTTTCCTTACATTTGTAACAATGCACCATTCAAAAATAGTCATTCTGTTGCTACTGCTGTTACCGGCGGTGGTGCATGGTATTGACAAGAAGAAAAAGCTGATCATACCGGGGCGGTGGAAGGAAGTGAAGCGGATGACACCTGACAGTACGGTGCAGGAATATGATGACACACTTTATGTAGCCTTTCTTCCCAAAGACTCGTTCTCGTATCATTACCGGAAGGGATTTATATATGAGGGTGTTTACGGAATAAGTGAAGACAGCATTCTGGACCTTGGAACTGTGCGATTCAAGGTGTTGCTGCGCAAGGGGGAGCAAATGGTGCTGATGAACCAGAAAGGTATCCACCATTTCGGGCCGGATCTGAGTGACACAGCCGCAGCCATTGTGATAAAGAAAGAAGACTCTGCCCGGCCGGTGAACAGTCTGGAAGAGATGATAGGGCGCTGGTCGGTGTATAAAAGAAAAACCGAAGGTCCGGGAACGCTGGATGCTGCTGACAACATACGATCGGTTTATATAACCGGCCCCTCGACAGACGGGAAGCAGGGCTTCGTGTATAGCGGTGCCGATGCAGACAATGCCCCATCGTGGACGGTGCGGGAACTGGGCGGTGGACAATCGTTGGTTTGTGAGGGTCGCAGACCAAGGACGTTTAAAGTGCTTCGGTGCCAGGATGGAGAAATGATACTTGAAGAGAGTGGTGTAAAGTACTATTTGAAGCAACCTAAGTAGGGGGTGCTGTTGAAAGAGTATAGGTTAATGGCGTTTGACGCATATAGTTTCTTGTAATTGGGAGTGCTGACACTGAACGAACTGAAGCAGGGCATCATGCATCTGTTGTATCCCCGCCTTTGCGAGGGGTGCAACCGTCAATTGCTGGAAGGTGAGGAGGTGTTGTGTATCGGCTGCGCAACAGAATTACCAGAAACAGGGTACCATGCCATTGCAGGGAATGAGACCGAACAGCGATTTGCCGGTAGGTTCCCGTTTGTGAGGGCCACATCGTACTGTTATTTTACTGAAGACGGCTTGTTGCAGCATTTGCTGCATGGGCTGAAATACACCACCAAAAAAGACATTGCTGATTTTTTAGGAGGCCGTTTTGCGCGGCAACTGGCCGTAACTAATTGGATATCAACAGTTGACGAAATAATGGCTGTGCCCCTGCACCCAGATAAAGAAGCTTTAAGGGGATATAATCAGAGTCATCTGCTGAGTTTGGCAATGTGTGAGGTGCTGCATAAACCGGTTACCGAGGGGAAACTGATGCGCGTGCGGGCTACCGAGAGCCAAACCAGTAAGAACCGGGCAGAGCGAACAGCGAACATGGCCGGAGCGTTTGCGTTAAGCGACACGAAGTGGATGGAAGGCAAACACATTTTGATAGTTGACGATGTGTTGACCACCGGGGCTACCATAGAAGCCTGCGCATTAGCAATTTTGGAAGCCGCGGGGGCCCGGGTGAGCATTGCCACGATCGGGATAACGGTGTAGCGGGCGCATCGTCACATGTGTCTTATCGCGCATATGAAAGGAGTCAAAGGCCCTAAAAAAACTTATACATAGTGTAGCGGATGCTTTTATCCTCGTTGGGTAACACTTATATTTGCGGAGGTTTTTGGCTCTGGTATTTGTTTTTATAGATATTTCACTATACCTTAATACCCGATTATTGAAAACCTGAGAAGGATTCATTGAATATTTAACAGACCAATTATGAAGAAACACGTAATTACGGCATCATTGTTACTGTCAGCGATGACGACATTTG
>JACCEA010508399.1_pt1 | contig 12895 bp, 14 predicted proteins | sample 7449851 | NCBI WGS metagenome assembly JACCEA01 (sample SAMN15323453, study PRJNA562643) | freshwater metagenome | isolation source: river surface water | place: USA:Blue River Watershed | collected 2017-08-18 | reverse complement strand
CGCCCTGTGGTGCGTGAGCAGCACCGGCCTGGAGCGCATCCCGCCCTGGAGCAAGCGCAGACCAGGCAAGCGCGGCGGCGTGCGCTTCAAACGCATTGTGCTGGGCGACAAATGGACGCTTGACCCTGTGAGCAATCCAGAGCGGGCCGCACGCTGGGCTGTGGAGAACGAGGGGCGCCTCTACGACTGGCAGTTGATCCTTGGTTTCCTCGCGTGGCTCATACCCGAAAAGCGCAGTCGCGTGATGTGCAGCGAGGCGTGCGCTGAAATGCTGGGGTTTGGGGACGCTTGGCGGTTTGATCCGTGTGTGTTGCGGGAAGTGGTTAAGCGAGTAGGCTGAAGCTACCTGGACTGCTTCGAGAGCGGTGGAAATTGAGCCACCCCACTCGCTACCTCTGGTGATAGCGAGTGTAAAATAAGAAATCTTCCTGTGCCGAACCTCGACCTAAATCTGTAGCAGGTTTAACTATGACGTGCAAACTTTCTCACAGTCTTTCAGTCGCCATCTTTGACTCAGACCTAATTGCAACTAGACTTCTGTTAGGTTTTGCAGAGTTTCTCTGGGCAGTAATGTTGTTTTGGCCAGGAGAAACCTTTAATCGACCCACTTACAGTCTTATGGCTGCTGTTGCCTCAGAAACAGTGTGGGCCTGTGCTTTTGGTTTAACTTCCTACTTTCAGCTTCACATAGTTCTCAACTCAAAGCAGCACACCCTCTCGGCACACTACTTTGCTCTGTGGAACGCCTTGATCTGGGCTTACGTAGTGTGCTCCATGTTGTTGTCGGTTTACCCTCCACCAGCCGCCATTGCAGGTGAGATTTCCTTAATGTTGGCAGCGACCTGGGTGTTCGTGCGTCCTATAATCCTACAGCATTACTACAGGTTGGCGTATGAACATGGAAGACAACATTGATTTAGCGGCTTGGCCACAGCAGGCCAAGAAAAAGCCTGACGAAGCCTACGACGAGCTACACGTTTTACTCAATTCTCTTACAAACCGAGTAGAGACTCTTGAACGCAGAATTGACGAAATCGACACAGCTTTTGTAAGAGACGACTTGGGTAAGCCGGGATACGCTGGCCACAGAGCAGCGCATCTTGAGCAAATTGATACAGCGAAGACGCTCAGTACGCTTAAACAGTCGGGTGCCAAGCGTCTTGTAGACATGGCTCTTTCATTTTTAGGTGGCATATTGCTGCTTGGAGCAGTCGCATGGTTCAAAAACCCCAAATGATCCCCGCATGGCGGGTTACTCTGCGTAAAGCCTGGAGTGTACGCCTCAATTTGCTTGCCACGCTGTTTCTTGCAATGGAGCTTATTGTGCCTTTTCTCACGAATCGAGTACCTCCATACCTGTTCGTAATTCTGGCTTTAGTTTCTGTCATAGGCTCTACATGGGCTAGAGTCTTAATCCAGAAAAATATGCAGGAGCTTGTAAATGCAAAGCCCTAAGTCCAAGATTCCGCCTCAGTTGCAGGCTGGAATTGCAGCTATCCTGCTAGCGACTGGCGGAGGGTACACTGCTTACGATTATCTCCAAAAAGATGCGGCTAAGATGCTGCAAAATGAGTATGTTGCGACTGTAGCCAGCGATGTGGGTACAAGTGAAGCTGTTAAGGTGGCCATGGTCATGGGGGCGTACTACGAGAGCAGCTACAAACACATAGGAAAACCTTACGTTGACAAACTTGGCAGGGGGCAACCCTTAACCGTTTGCAACGGCATAACAGGTCGTGAGGTGGTAGCAGGGAGATACTATACACCTGCTGACTGTTACAGACTCGAAAAAAACAGGTACTTAGCGAGTGAAAGACACCTCAAAGCTACGCTTCCCCGTTGGGAATCTTACACAGTGTTTCAGCAGGCCACCTTCATTGACTTCACTTGGAACAAGGGTCAGCAGGCGTTCGATTCGTCTACTATGCGCAGGCGTTTAGAAACTGGCGACGTTGTAGGGGCCTGCCGAGAAAACCTCAAATGGACTAAAGGAACTGTGAACGGGGTGCTAACTGTTCTTCCTGGGCTTAAAAACCGAGCAGACGCAAATGAAGAACTTTGTGAAAGAGGCTTAGGATGAACCCTATCCTACTTGTTATGGTGTTTTACTGGTGGAGGAACCCAACATGGGACTTCTAAACCTAATTCCTCGGTGGGTGCTAGCAGCCCTGCTTGCCCTGCTATCCGCCACTTCGTGCAAGTTGAAGTACGATAAAGACGGGCTTGCTCTAGAGATTGAAAAGCACAAGGTCGCAGCACTTGAGCTTGAGAATCGGCAAAAAACGGCGCTTGCGAAAGCTTACGAAGAAACCCGCCAGAAAGAGGCGACATTGGTCGCCAAAGTAGCCACTATCCAGGAGGAAAAAGATGCGGAAATTACTGTTCTTGCTCGCCAACGTGACGATCTTCGTAAGCGCCTGCGTACCGCTGCAGCCAGCGCGGGAGCAAGCTCCGTTGAAGTGTCCGCCGCCACCTCTCGTTCCCCCTCTGCAGAAATTGTCAAAAGAAACGACGGAACCGAGCTTCTTGGAACGCTTGGATACGATCTTGTTACCGAAGCTTACCGAGCCGACACTATCCGACTCCAGCTCCAAGCCTGCGAACGACAGTACGAAGAAGTAAGAGCGGCTCAAAACAAAGAAGAGCCGTAAGGCCCTTCTTTGTTTCACAGACGAATGACGTTTGAAGCGAATGTGTCTGCGCGTTCGCTGTGTGTCACAAGTATAACTTGTTTGTACTCCGCACGCGTAATCGCTGCAAGCATGTCAACTTCTCGTGTTTCGTCACAGGCTGCTGCAGGTTCATCCAGCAACATGAAGTCTGTGTTACCCATAAAGGTCTTTTGCAGCATGACTCTGCAGGCAAGGCCCAAAGAATCCTTGGTGCTCCCGCTGTAGGCTGACAGTGGCTTGCCATCAATGGTAAACCCTGATTTACCTCTGGCGACTACAGATTGCACTCCGCGAATTTGACTGAAAATCTGCGACACGCCTGCCAGCACCATGCTCCAAAGTTCCTTGGCGACCACAGGACGGGCTTCTCGTAATTTTCGGATTACGCGATTGTGCAGGTTCGTGGAGTCCAGCAGCACCTGAAGCTGTTGTTTTTGCGCAACAGCTTGCTGGTACATTTCGAGGCGGCTGTCGTGTTGCTTTTTAGCAACATCCAAAGCCGTTTCTGCTTCGCGCAGAGCGCTGGTAGCTTCGCTGACAGAAACTCGAAGGTCAGAGACTGTCTGGCTCAAGCGATTCAAGGCCACCACGGTGTCTTTATCCTCGGGCAATGCCACGGGCACCTCCAAGGCTTTCAGGCGCTCCTGGGCCTTTTCCAGGGCTTCTTGGGAGGCTGCCCGCATGTTCATCTGCTTTTCGTAAAGAGAGTTAGCAGCAGTCAAGTCCTTGATAGCCTTAGCGTAGTCAGTATTGTCAATTTCAGAACCGACAGAAGACCCTAGCCAGACACATGTAGCAGGAAACACCCCTTCGCAGAGCCCAACAAATTGCAGTTGTTTCACTAACGCTCGAACCCGCTTGTCTTCTGAAGCAAGCTGCACAAGCTCTTTTAACGCTTGCTGCGCAGACTCGATCTGCAACACCAAGTCAGCGAGGCGCCCTTCTGCAAGTGAAATCTCTCGGTAGAGTTTTGCATTTTTTTCCTGCACTTCTGGGACTGCTGAAAGGTCTTTCTCGCACAGCCCACAATGAGTTTCCGTGATGATTTTGGCAGAGAGTTCTACCTTTTTTAGCAGCTCCGAGTTTCTCTGATTCTCCAATGCTGCTAGTCGGCTACCTGCAGATTTGTAAGCCTCCTCAAACTGCTCACGGGTCATTCCAGAATCTGCAGGCAAGTTTGCGTTTTGGAACGCCTCAAAAGCTCGTCGTGTATTCACATCCTCCGCTTGCTGTCTTTGCAACCTAAGCAAGTTCTCGATTTCTCCGTGAGGCTTGTCTGGAACTTTCACGTTGGCAGCCAATTCAAGTTCTTTGATCGTGACCCTCAACCGTGCAGATCCTCTTTCATTTGCAGACTGCAGTTGGATTCGGCTACTAGCCTCTTCTGCAGCGCTTTTCTTATCAGCATACAAGCCTATGGCTTCTTCAAGGGCAGATTTAGTGCTTTCAAGTCTAGCCTTGGCAGTCTGTACGTCAATTTCTTGTGTTGAAAAATCCGCTTCTGGCTTTTCTTTCAGGCCCTCGGTGAGTTCTGCCAAATTTTGCTCTAGAGCTTTAGTGTTTCCAGAGGGTAGAGTATCCTGAATCTTCGTAATGTACTCGTCTATCACTTCCATGTTTGACAGTTTCTCAATAAGAGAAACCGCTTCACCGTCCAACCCGTTTTGCAAAGAAGACTGTCCCGCAATCAGCGTTGCAAGACCCACTTGGTAATTGGCCCCTAGCAGCCTCTCGACAAACGCAGAGACTTCAGCTTGTCCAGATGCAACAGAACCTCCGCCCTCAAGTTCTGCTCCAGACTTCGACCGCGTAATTTTGTAACCTACTCCTGCGTGAGTAAACTCCAAAATGACTTTGAGGCTACTCGCAGACTCTCCCCAGGTTACTGTCTCTTCCAGAGACTCTGGCAGGGCTCTGCTGCCCCACAAGGCGTAAGCAATAGCGTGGTAGGCAGTGGACTTGCCTTGCTCATTAGCGGCCCGAATGACATTCAAGCCTTCTACAAACGCCAGCTCCAACTCTCTGTGCTTCTTGAAATTTTTCAGTGTAAGTTTGTTGATCATATCTTCTCCAAGACCTCAAGTTCGTCTTTGTCCAGAATCTTCTTCAAGGCGTCAATGACTGAAAATCTCTGCACAGACTCCAAAGACTTTGAGAAAATTTCAGAGGTAGAGCCGTCTTCACTGACTGTAGACACAGCGTTTGCAATAACAAACGCAGGATGCCCAGCTCGCAGCTTGTTAATGGCAGTGATGGCTGAAGAAACCTCTTCAGCCGACGCCTTTCCAGAAACTCTTACAAACTTGTGGTCTGTAACTCTCAGTTCTTTCCAGTTAATGTCCACAAATTGCTCGCTTTTCCGCGAACACATGTGCCTGGACAGCTTGCCGTTGTCCAGCGTCAGATAGCTCTTGTCTTCCTCTCCTGCCCAATCTGCTACCGAACTTGCCACTTGGTTCCCTGGCAAGACAACCTTGGCAATCTCTCTGAAGTGATGCTCGTGCCCGCACACTACAGTTTTTGCTTTAACTTCCTGCAGTTGCTGAAGGGAGATATTAAGCGACTGGTCTGATTGTGCAGCAAAGTGGTTGTCAACGTTTACGTGCAAGAATAGATAGTCGCATTCTGGAACCTTACTCAACTCGTGGTCAAACAATTCTTGGTTGCGAAGGTGGGGGATAACATAACCATAGTACGTATCGCACGGCTTTTCAATGTGCATGTACTGGTCTGGGTGCGTCATTGACAGCAGGTTGCCTAAGAACTGAAAGCTCGAAAGTACCGTTGTAGTCTTTGACAGGTCGTGGTTACCTGCAACATTGTAGAATTTGCTGTCTGGGTTCTCAGTTAGCCAGGTGTTCAATATCTTGAATGTTTCAAACACCTCTCCGAGTGGTACGTTGTTGGTGTCGAACAGGTCACCTAACACCATCAAGTCCCCCTCAGTAGGCAGCAAGCGCTTGAACTCTGCTCTGATAAAGTTCCGCAGGTCTACCTGAGAGGTTGGGGTAGTACCTGCGCTTCGATTCACACCAATGTGAATGTCGTTTAGTATGGTTAGCATGGCGTGTTTAGAGGGTACTGAAAGATTTTTGCTAGAAGAACTCTAAGAGGTTCTGCAGGCACCTGAGATAAGTCCCAACTGCCAGTTGTTTCTAGTCCAAAGTACGTAACTGGCAACATTCTCCACAACTTCGTTGTTGAACTGTAAACAAGGACGAAACAGCGGCATCCTGCGTGGTGGCGCTTGACCATCCGCGCTCTCTGGTCTAACTTAAAGTTACCTCGCGGCAACCTGAAGTCGTGGGCCACCTCCTTGACTTCAAGCAGTGTTGCAGCCCCTGCTTGAAACACCAGGAAATCTCCAGGACGCGGTAGCGTGGAACCGCCACGTGAGGAAAACGCATCTGTGATGCGTTCGTAATCGCAGTTTGCGAGTGTAGCTAGAATCTCCAGCTCCTTGCGGACTTTTGATTCGGCTACTTTACCTCGGTTAGATGCTGCGACTACCATTTTGCGCCTCTACGAGTTTTCTGTACTGCAGCCACCCCTTCAGATTAGACTCCTGGTCTGGCAAAACCTTTGCTGCACAGGCTTGGTGCTCCACAGGAGAAGCGTGGATAGGGGCGCTGCCCACCAACTTTTGATATAGGTCAAAGTCAGCTTTTGCAGAAGGTTCACGGCCTTCGTGTGTCAGGTAAGAAACTCGGGCGCACCGGGCTGCACTCATTTTTAGCAAATCTGCATTTGGATAATCCAGCAGTTCTGCAGACTGGATAAAAGGCAGATGCCACTCTCCCGACTTCAGAAGTCGCGGAGTAGAACCCTGGATAGCGGCTTTCATAGCCCTTGCAAGTGCCTGAATTTCCGGTTGGGCATCTGGGTGGTCTCGCAACTCGAAGAAGTTGCTCCACTCTGTGGCAGTGACCACTACAGAGATAAATTGCCAAGGCTCTAACAGACGGTTGGTCACCTGCTTGTGCAGTCCCAGCTTGTCTGCAGTGTACGCCACAGCACAGGCAAGTTTGCCAGCCAGCTTCCACAGCGCTTTAGCGCAGTCCAGTTTGAAACCAGATAGCTGTTCGCGTGCCTGCATCCCAGGTTGGTTTTTGCCCCAATGGACGGGCATTGCTGGATCATTCCAGACCTGAGCAAGCATCTTTTTTACCGGGATAGCTCTGGAGGAAGACGCATTTCTGCTAAAAACTCTGTGCGTCATAACCTCAGAGTGAATAAACCTTGGATACTTCAGTACCAGTGTAACCAACTCTTTGTTGGTTACTTCAGAAATAGAATGTGCGATCACTCGCGCTTCAAAGCTACTCATGCTAACTCCTTAATTTTGACAAGGCCTAAGCCTCGTCTGGTTTAGTCCCTCGTTGACAGCTTCCGCTGTTTATTGCAGCGTTGCCGACAGAACTGAGTTCTGATGCCGTATTTTCAGCAGCTCTAGATGTTCGACTAAGGCTTTCTGCCGTGCGGCTACGGCTTCCTCTAGGGTGTCGAATACACCAAGATGCCGTAATTTTGTGTCTATACGGATATGAGCATAGAATTTACTACCCCGCTTGCTTACACCAACTATGCCGCTTGAGGTGTTCTTCGTCTGACTTTGGTTTCGGACATTCTCACCTCCAGAGATTACCCTAAGATTGCACCATCGGTTGTCTGTTCGGATACCGTTGATGTGGTCAACCACTTCAAGTTTTTCTCGGTCTGGGTGCCGTCCTGTCATCCACACGACAGCGGCTACGTGCAGAGGCAGCTTCTTTCCCGCGATCATAGCGACAAGGTAGCCTTTTGGGGTTACTGTACCTATCTGGACAGGGAGGCTGTTCTTATACCGGGGTGATCCACTCTTTATTAGCGTAAACAGGCCAGAGTCTGGGTCATACACCGTGTACTCTTTCAAAAGTTCCTGAGTTAACACCTCAGTCTCCAGCTTTGGCACCCTGTAAAGGGAAGCTAGGGATTTTGCTCTGGCTTCTGGGTCACGAGACAACGACATTTTACTCCTTAAACCTGTACTGTATCACGCAGAATACATACTGGACAGAACTTCTTTAATCTTCTCCAAAGAGAAGTCCCCCTCCAGTTCGTACTGGTGACCAAAAGAAGGCCCGAAACTGACACTTGAGGCCACGGGGACTAGCATATCTGCATACTGCTTAGTCATCAGTCCGTGTACCTCTGGAATGAACCTGTCAAGTGCCTCAGTGCAAACGCTAAAGACGAGTTCATCGTGGATAGCCGCAACATACTCGCAGTCATACTTCTCTAGCACTCCTGCTTTAAAAACTCTGCCTTCCGCAAGTTTTGTCATTTCAGCGCTAGAGCCTTGAATGACAAAGTTCACGGCCTGTCTTTCAGCCTTGCTCGCCTCGAATCTGTCACTTGACATAAGTAGCCCTGTCAGGTGCCTGCGTGCGCCCATGCGAGAAGAGACGAAACCCGAGATTTTTGCAGCCTGGATCACCTCCCGCTTCCACGCAGAGGCTACAGGAAAAGCTGCTTCTTTAGCGTCAATGAAGTCCTGGGCTTCAGCTTCTGATACAAGCAAAGTTTGCGCAAGTTTAGGAGCTGCTGCTCCGTACTCGGTTGTAAAATTGGTTAGTTTTCCTAGCGTTCTGGCTTTTTTTGCCTCTTTGTCTGTAGCCACCATTTCATGAAAGTCTTCGTAGCTTAGGTCTGTACCGTTGCGAGCGTTGTAGATACCAAGTCCCGTCAGTGCGTGCATGTCACGCGGAGAGTCCCCAACAAAGCACGCTAGCATGTTTGGATCTCTAGAGCAGTCTGCAATTACACGAAGCTCCTGAGCCATGAAGTCCATTGAAACAATAACTGCCCCCTTTTTGTGAGGTACAATAATCTCTCGAACTCTTGGGCTGAACCCCTCAACCTTCTGGTTCTTGGACAATTGTTGAGAGTTCGGTGACGAACTGCTAGCACGCCGTGTATTTGTAGCACATTGATTGTGCTCACTGTGGACTCTCCCCGTTTTCCAGTGGATGAAGTGCGGGTAAGTGTCGTAGTAAAGGCTGTGGCGAGTTTGCACCATCTTGATAACCTGCAAGGCTTTAAGCACTGCCGCTTGCTCTTCTGTGCACTCTTTCAAGGCATAAGCAATTGCAAGGTTGTCTGTCTTCGGAGAGCCCTGTTTTAACCCTTGTGCCCTCATTGTGTCGGTGGGCTTGTTAAACACTCGAACAGGTAAACCCATGACCTCGTAAAACAAATGCTGCATCTGCTTTGGAGAGCCTGTATTAAGTACAGGCGCCGCCTTAAACGCATACGCAACAAGTTTATTCAAGTCGTCCGCACTCCCGCAGGCTCCTGCCAGCGTCGGGCTCTTTTCTGCCACCATTGCAATAAGCTTGCTAGGTGTGCGTACCATCGTCTTGAGCTCTTCCCCGAGAACAACCCTGTAAGCGGTTTTAATCGCATTTGCGTCCACCTCTGTAAACACAGGGGCTACACTGCCTTCCCACCCTTTCGAAATCAGGTAAGCGTCTACAACCTTCTGAGCCTCGGCACTTGCCGCGTCGTCCTCCTTCACAAGCTCATTCAGCTTTGGCACAGAAATATTAAAACCGTGAATATAGGATTTCACATGCAAGTATGAGGCGTCGATTTCAACGGCTTCGTAGACTTTCCACGTATCCTCAATATCCATCACGAGTTTGAAGAAGTTGTGGAGCCCTGCCGTCGTCTGCGTGTCGTCACAGGCGTAGGCAAAGACGTGCTCTGCTGTCAGCTCGTTCATCTTGTACTGAACCTTCTCCCAGGTTTCGACAACTTCGGGAGTGTCTACTACTTCGATAGCTGATCCGTCTGCGCCTACACTAATTGACTTGACCGCAGGTTGAACCACATGCTGGAACTGTCCTCTGTTTTTGCCGCCGACAGGGAGTGAGCCGATAGGCCCTGCCAGAGTTGTCGCAGAAGCATAGTCAACTTGGTCGTAATCAAGCCACTTCTTTGACAGGTGCTTCAACCTCAGCTTGTCGTTTTCGTCAACGTAACTCGCCTCAATCTTTGTGTCGTACCAGGAACGCAGTAGGCCTCCGTTTCCGTTGTCTTTCCAGGATTCACCAAACTCATTGAACAAAACAGTGCCTTCAAATGTAGTGTTCTGAATGACGGCGATCTTGTCAATGCTGTTTAGAAACTGGCCTACAAGGGCCTTGTCCACGTTCGCTGTGTCCTTGTGATCCACAGAAATATACACAGTAAACTGCATGTTTTTGCCAAAAGTCAGAGACAATCCCGTCAAGCGCGAGCCGATCACGTCTACGCCTTCGGGCTTACCTTGCGCTGCAAGCCAGTCGTCAGATTCCTGCGGGGTGCTGGTCTCAATGTCCAGGGCGTACCACGGGTGATACTCAAGCTGCTTCATGCACCAGGGTACGAAGCTGCTCCAGTTTTCAGCGGTAATCAAACGGCGGCTAGAACCGAACTGACGGAGACGTTCATCATCGGGTCGCCCATGCACAAACCCCGGCTTCCACTGGATCGGATTTTGCATTGTATTGACCCATTCAGGGTGTAGTTTTGCCAGTTTGTAGCTCCTGAGCCAGTCTTCGCGCCCGTCAAACAGGCGCTTTACAAACTTGTCTTTCTCTGCGTCTTCTTCCAGCTCCAGCAGACTGTTAGACTCCAGCAGGTCTGTAAGGTATTGCATACCCTTGTCACCAAACCGCTTGTCCAACTCCATCCACGCAGCTTCACCAAATCCGCGAATACCTTTGATTTTGTCCGAAGGATCGCCTACAAGGCTCTTGTACAGCGTAATGAATTTGTGCGGGAACATACCGTACTTGTTGTGCCCCACTACGCCGTTTACTCTCACGCTAACTCGACCTTCGTTAGTGCCATGCAGCACCATCAAATCGTTGTCATTCGTTACAATGACCAATTCTTCCTTTACGTTTTGGGCAAGCCATGCCAAAACGTCATCCCCTTCTGCGTTGTCTTGAGAAACGGCAATTGCACCTAGTGATCGCCACAGTTCGACAATCTGGTTTCGCAGAATCTGGAATTGCTCGTACTGTTGCGGAAGCTTGGGCTCCCCTGCCTTGTACATCTTGTCAATGCACAGCCGTGGGTATTTAGAGTTAAGCCCTTCCACCACGAGAATTGCTTGCATTGGCGTAGCACCAAACTCGTTTAGAGCACTTACCATCAAATTGATGGCAATTTCGTAACCGAATGCTGCTGAATTAACCAGCTTCTTTTTTCCGTTTACCTCTACCCATTCGCCATCTGCTTCGTCTTTCCCAGCAAGGAGGGACGTCCAGAGGACGCTTGACATATCAAAAGCAACTCGCATTTCAACCTCCGTTAGAGGTAACAATTTTGTCAGCCTCTTCTTTTGTTAGGTGCAGATGCTCCGCTGGAACAACCGTCATTGTTGACTGATCGCTGCGTTGTATCCACGCTGATTGACTGCTCAGAGAAGTTCTTACCAAGGATACACTTACAGAGCTGGCACTCTGCGCACGGACACGAGGTTCCTCTTTACTTCTCACTATCGTGTACAGAGGTTGCCCGTACCTTAGTTTCAACAAGTCTTCTATACGCATTTTCCAAATCCTCGTACAATTTCTCGAGAGGGCCTGTGTTGTAAATTACGCAGTCAGTGTCGTGTACTTCGACACCCTGTTCAGAAGCGTGGGTGGCGTTATCTACATCTGCCGCTCTTCCTCTCAGGTGGATAATAAGTCCTCCGCGTTCTCTGACGAACGCAGCTTCATTGTCGAACCTGACGTCGCTTATGACTACAGACCACGGCGTAGATTCGCAGTAAGTCTCTGCCAGATTCAGCCAAAACCTCACATCGAGACTTCTAGCCCATTCTGTTCCCAACTTTTGCGCGGCTTCTCTGTAGCTATAGTGCCTACCAGGGATCAGGGCCTCTTTCAAATTACGGTCACGCGGTTCGTGAATCCCTAACACTTCAAGTGCTCTTTTCAGAGGGCCTGCGATGGCGTATTGGAGAAAGCCGTGGTTGTTGACAAAATAGCAGGCAGCAGTGTCTTTGCCGCTGCCTGCTTTTCCGCTGATGCCGACCAGTAGTTTCATTCGTACAACCCCTCAAGGTCTGGGCGCTGGTAGCCTGGCCCCTTGGCGATTTTCCCGTTAGCGTCAAAGTACGGCTGCCCGTGCTTGTCAAACTTAGACCAGTTTGACCTGTCAACTCGTCGCAGGGCTTCTACGACATTCATCCCGTACACATGCCCACAACCAGTAGCAGTCACAATTTGATCTGCCACAGCGTCCAGAAAGGCTTTTCGGTCTGAGAGCGTGACCTGAATTTCACCTCGCTTGAGCTTAGTGGCGACAGATTTTGCAAGACCTTGCAGCACACCTATTTGCCGGTCGGACTCTGAGTCTACTCCCTTAATGCTATCCAGCATTTCTGAAAATTCTTCGATGTGCACCCCGATTTGCACGTTCTTGTTGTTGTCCGTAGGTACAGGAACAGCGCGCGCAAACCAAAGCTTGATTGTTTCAATAGACATTACATTCCCCACTTCCAAAATAAAATGTGACCCTGACCAGACGTTAGTTTAATTGCTAACATCTTTGCACCGCAAAACTTTAGGATGCAAAACCTGGAATAGTGCCGCTTTTTGATCTTCCTTACGCTCATAGACTCCTCAACTTTTCAAGTGTGTACTTTAAGTCTTTGTCCAGATGTGGTTGGCAATACAGCCAATTCCTGTAGCCAAGAGGTACTTCCAACATCGGGAGGCCCTCATGTTTGCCAAAAGGCATGATATGCAGCAGCCTCGGTTGCTCTGCCCTCTTGAAGAGTCCTTCAAGGTCAGTCCCTGACAGGGGCAAGACATACTTTAAGACGTTTAAGCAAGTGTAAACATCGCCCAAGGCAGAGTGTGATTTGTGCACTTCAAGCCCTAGTTCTCGTTGCAGCGTTTCAAGTTTAGAGTTGGTGGTGTCTTTGATGTATTGACGAGCAAGGGCTAGCGTGCAAAGTGAACGCTTCGCATGAACCACGTCTTTCAACATGCGCAAGTCAAACGCCACGTTGTGTCCAATAACGTCAATTTTAACTCCCTTAAATCCAGCACAAACCTGTGAAATTGTTGGGCACCCTGCGACGTCTTCATCAGAAATTCCGTGAACAGCACGGGCTCCAGGCTCAATCTTACATTCGGGATTTATTCTGTGACACTGTTCGTCAAGCACATTCAGGTCTTGGT
>JACCEA011729543.1_pt1 | contig 12897 bp, 10 predicted proteins | sample 7449851 | NCBI WGS metagenome assembly JACCEA01 (sample SAMN15323453, study PRJNA562643) | freshwater metagenome | isolation source: river surface water | place: USA:Blue River Watershed | collected 2017-08-18 | reverse complement strand
TAATATTCATCCAATCCAACATTGTGCGCATTACGAATACTCCTCCGATAGTATTATCATGGGGACCACGTTCCATCATCACCGTAAAAGCGTATCGTGGATGGTCTGCAGGAAAAAATCCAACAACCCAAGAATTTACATATTTTTTTCCAACACCAATTTCGGCAGTACCCGTCTTCGCGGCCACTTTTACATAAGGCACATTGAGCCCAGATGCATTACCTTCCGTAACCGCATCCCTCATACCGCCACGCGCAACATCAAGATTCTTTTCTGAAAAAGGAGTTTTAAATGGATGAAGAAAAGCATCAGTACTTGTTGGCTGTTTGAAAATAGTTGGGTCAAGAAGACCATGCCCATTTGCAAGAGAAGCTGTCGCACGGAGCGCTTGAAGAGGAGTGACTTGAAAACCATACTGGCCAATAGATGTAAAATACGTATCTCCAATTCTCCAAGGATCGCCATCGAAAGCTTTTAATTTCCACTCAGGTGTCGGCACCACACCAGCAGGACCACCAAAAAATTCATCGTTATTTTTTACACCAAAACCAAATATGTCCATGTACTTTGCAAGACGTTCAATGCCAAGTCCTTGTTGGCCCTCAAAACCACCACCGATTACATAAAAGTACACATCGGAAGAAACAGCAATCGCACGTCTCATATCCACTGCTCCATGTGCCTTCCAGTCATTAAACACTGTCTTCTTTGTTGGATCGTAGGGATTTGGAACAGATATAGAGCCACGAGATATAATATTGGTACCTGAATCGATAATATCCTCAGTGAGTGCAGCAAGTCCCACAAAAGGTTTTACAATAGAACCCGGTGTATAAAGACCGGTAACAAATCTATCAAGGAAAGGTAATCGAGGATTTTTATTGAATTCCTGAATTTTTGTACGATTAGTCGCAAGTGACATTACACCACTGTCGTATTCAGGTACGCTTACCATCGCCAAAACTTCTCCAGTCTGTATATCCATAATTCCACCAGCTCCACCCAAAAATCCAATGCGGTTCGAAAGGTCATTGATTGTTTCATACATCTTGCTTTGTAACCTACTATCGAGTGACAGTTCGAGATTTTCACCATTTTTCGCAGGACGAATAACTGATTCTGACTCCACTTTTCCAAGCGCGTTCATTTCAGTAATTTTTAGACCATTATCGCCAGCAAGGGTTTTATTAAAAATCTTTTCAATACCCTGCACTCCCTCAATGTCAGTCTGGAAAAAATTACCATTCTTATCTTTTTGAGGATATTTCACATATCCCACGATGTGTGAAAACCCAGGAAGTTCAGTGTAACTTCTGTACGCAAACAAACCATCCTTCTTTTCAGTGCTATTCCAGACGAGCTTATTTCCAAAGCGATCAAGTATAGAACCTCTCTCAGCAAAAATAGTATCGTGTTGAAGTCGATTGTTTTCACTCTTTTGAAAATATGTCTCGCCATTACTTACCTGAAGGGACCACGCCTTTGTAAGGATAATAAGAAAAAGAAAAACACAAGCTGAAGTAAAAAGTACAACAGAAAAAACAGAGATTGGTTTTTCTATACGTCCCTCAAATTGATTTACATCAAAGTTTGGTAGATTTTTTGAATCCAAAAAAACTTCATCAGGTGCAATCTCAACAACCCGTTTTCCGCGTATTATTTTTTTGAGACGTCTCGTAAGGCCCATGCAATATATTATGCTACACGCTTAGCCAAAAAGCCCGCAATAATAAATCCACAGGTAGCAAAAAGTGTGGCATAAAGTGAAAGGTTTGATACACCTTCTCCAAAAAGAGCATCGTAACAAATACCGTATGCAATCACCTCGATAGCAAGTGGTGAAAGTGCGAGTCCTGCGACTATGCAAAAAATACCCATCCACCATGGCACAAAGAAGAAGCCGAATATAAAAAGTAAGTTAGAAATAAGACGGCGTGACATATTATTGCAAAATCTGAACTGCTACGTTTGTGATTTCAAAAATATTTACTGGCATTTTAAAAGATACGCGGTTTATTGACTGAGAAGAGTCTAGTTCCACTTTTTCAACAATTCCAAACACATGCACTCGAGAGCCCGGCAAACGTACCAAATCCCCCACCTTAACATCAAACTGAGCAGGCACATCAAGCTCAAGGTTTCCTCCACCTTTACCTATCGCCTCAAACTGTATCGCCTTATCACCAAGCGCAACTACAGTCTTTCTATCAGGGCTTGAAGCGAGTACAACCTTTGCACTTGCAGGAAAGACCTCAACCACATCACCTATAAACACAGAGCCGATACCGTACACTTTATTACCGACAGAAATACCTTGATCAGTACCCTTGTCTATAAGTACGGTATCGTAAGCCGAATATGGTGGTTTACGTAAAACAGAAGCACTTACAAATGCTTCATCAGAAATCTTAAGCCCTTGGACATGAGCATAATTTTTTTCTAATTCTGTAAATGCGTTTTTCAAAGTCTCAAATTGCGCATTCTCTCTTTTGAGCTCATTGACCTCTGATATAAGTGAAGACTTCGAACGGAGTATAGAAAAAGAACGACCAATCACACCCTTACCAAATTCTTCCAAAGACAAAAAAGGTGAGACAACGATAGAAAGCGTGTGAACAAGTGCTTGCGGATAAAACGCAAAAAAACTAAAAAGAATGGCGATACAAATAATCGCAACTCTAGTACGTCTTCGCTTATGAAGTGTTTTTCTATTACTTGGTTGGAGGTAGGTCATCTTCACTTTGTATTAATACATCACGATACTTTTCAACGTCTTCCAAAATAAGACCCGTACCACGAGCAACAGCGGTAAGAGGATCTTCTGCAACATACACAGGAATCTTCACATATTCTTCAATAATCTGATCAAGTCCACGAATAAGGGCTCCTCCACCTACAAGATACAAACCTCGTAGCATAACATCAGAAAGAATTTCAGGCGGTGTTGTTTCAAGCACCTCTTTTACAGCTTCCACAAGATTATCAATAGACTGAGAAATAGCTTCGCGAATATCTGCATCAGTAAGAATAACCTCACGAGGAAGACCGGTGACGAGATCACGTCCTTTGATCGCAGCTTCAATAGGTGTAGCACCGGGCACCACGATACCGATTGCAATTTTTACTTGCTCTGCAGTCTTCTCACCAATCAAAATCTTAAACTCATTTCGAATATAAGAAATGATATCGTTATTCAATTTATCACCTGCAATCTTCAGGCTCTTTGATCGAACAACTCCACCAAGTGAGATAACAGCAATGTCAGTTGTTCCACCACCAATATCAACCACCATATTTCCAGCAGGTTCATGAATAGGGAGATGAATACCGATAGCAGCCGCCATTGGTTGCTCTACAATGTGAACCTCTCGGGCACCTGCATTTCGAGTAGCGTCACGAACGGCGCGCGCTTCCACGTTTGTAACCCCTGATGGAATACCCACAATCACTCGTGGACCAAAAAAACTTTTGGTATCTTTTTGAGCACGATTGAGAAGATATACAAGCATTTCTTCCGCTACTTCAAAATCAGAAATCACACCATCAACAAGTGGACGCACAGCCGTAATGTGTGCAGGGGTTCGGCCCAGCATGTCTTTTGCTTGTGCGCCCACAGCCACCACACGTCCCGTCTTTTGATTTACAGCAACAACAGAAGGTTCATTGAGCACAATCCCCTTACCTCGCATATACACCAATGTATTTGCAGTACCAAGATCAATACCTATGTCATTTGAAAACGAGCTGTACAGTTTTTGCAGAAGTGAGGCAATCATGGAAATGTGTAATTAAGAAATAAATCGAGAAAAGAGTTCGGTCTTTGAAATTGATAAGACTTCTCCGGTCTTACGAACCTTAAGTTCATATCCACCTGAAGCAAGAGTTTTATCACTTACCACTATTCGATACGGAATACCAATAAGATCTGAGTCAGCGAATTTTTCACCCGCACGCGTATCTCTATCGTCAAAAAGAACTTCAACGCCCTTCGCAGTCAATTCTTCATAAAGAGCAACTGCATCCTTTTCTGCTTCACTTTCTTCTTTACCAAGTGAGATGAGATGGATCTTAAATGGAGCAATACTTTCAGGCCAGATAATACCAGCTTCATCAGAAAGAGTTTCCACTACTGTGCCCATAAGACGTCCTGGACCAATTCCATAAGAACCCATAATTACAGGAGCAGGCTTACCTGTCTCATCAACATAGGTGAGTTCGAATGCGTTTGAAAATTTTGTACCGAGGGTGAAAATGTTTCCAACTTCCACCGTCTTTCTCTCCACAAGGTCCTCTCGCTTAACCTTAAGCTCTGCCAACACCTCATCAATCAACACTTCTTTATTAACTGCAATCTTTTTCGCTTCATCAATATAGACAACGTCCTCACCTGCATCAGTAATTGTTTGAAACTCATGAGAATACTTTGAGAAACTCCCACCTCCTGAAAAAGTTACATACGTCTTATCTCCGAGACCCACTTTTTCATAAATAGAAAGATACGCCTTTTTTACCTTTTCATAAAACACATTGTGAGACTCTAAATCTTTTGAAAAAGAATAGAGATCTTTCATGATAAATTCTCGACATCGCATAATACCAGATTTTGCACGAGTCTCATTTCTGAACTTTGTTTGAAATTGATATGGATACGATGGAAGATCTCGATATGAACGAATAAAATCTTTCATCATTAGAGTCATTGGTTCTTCGTGAGTAGTACTGAGACCGAGCTCTGTATCATTCTTGAGTTTTGTCTTGAACCACACATCAAGAACCTGATCATCCCAGCGACCCGTTTTCTCCCACACCTTCTTATCCTGAAGAGCGGTCATAGACACTTCTTGTCCACCAAGCGAATTCATTTCTTCACGAATAATTGCAATGATTTTATTCATCACACGAAGACCGAGTGGCATAAAAGCATACACACCAGCTATTTGTTTTTGTATAAAGCCTGCACGGATGAGTAATTGAGCGTTTTTTGAAACCTCATCCTTTGGTGCTTCTTTACGAGTCTTTGTGAAGAGTTGCGATTGTTTCATACGCTAAAGAATAGCTTATTTTGGGCTTTTTTCAAATGGTTGATTTTATGACGTATTTGTGCTATAATTAATGGTACATAAGTCGGTTTCTCATACAAAAAACAGGTGGCGTTTTGCGAAGCAAAATGCCACCTGTTTTTTTAAAACCTAAAACTATTTCTTTGCCTTCTTTGGCTTCTTAGTCTCCTTCTTTCGTGCATTGTTTCCTTTTGCCATATATTTTATTTTTAATTTAAAAAGTAATTACAGAAATGTCTGCGCACCCAGAAAGTATATCACAAAGAATTCTAAAAATAATTTTAGCTACGCGAAGCTAATGAGTATTGCGACCAAAATGTACGAGTAGTACTTTGTGAGAAAGCGAATACGTGGAGCTTTCGCAAGGTCGGAGTACGACTGGTGCGAGACAGGGTCGAAAGATTTTTTAGCAGAAAAATACTTTTGATGGAGCAAACGGAATGAGCAACAAAGTAGATGAAGTTATTTTGAGGATTCTTAAAACAATTTTAAAACATCTTTTACAGTAACAACCACCATCAAAAGCAAAAGTAATCCAAATCCAATCGCATTCACCGTATTCGCTACACTCGGTTTTATTGGTCTTCGAATAATTGCTTCAATGATCACAAAGAGAATTCTTCCCCCGTCGAGTGCTGGGAACGGTATGAGATTGAGAGCCGCGAGATTCACTGAAATAAGCGCAGTAAATGAAATAAGATACATGATACCGAGCGTGCGAGCTTCACCCACCACACCTGCAATACCTACAGGACCAGAGATTTGAGAAAAATCCGCACTCCCTGTAAAAATATTTCCAATGAGTGAGTAGAGTGCCTTTGTAATATTTACAAACATACTAAACACAATCCGAAACCCTTCAATCGGCGCCTGATACCAAGGCAGATGTACATCACCAATAACATCAAGTCCAATTCCCAGAGCATACACACCAGTGTCTACCTTCTTTTCAGCAGTCGCGATTACAAACTTGCTTGTGGTAGCATTTTTAACTTCAAATACTATTGGAAGTCCTTCAGAATTCTTTATAATGTTTTGAATAGAAACAACACTCTCAGCACTTGTGGTCGCAACTTTTTTTGTACTAAAAGCAAGTACTTCATCCCCTGCTTTAAACCCTGCTTTTTCTGCTGGAGAATCTTTTGAAACGCTGTGAAGAATAACTCGCTTATTTTGAACATATTGACCATCTATACCTTCTACACTTGTAGTCATACCAGAAGTAAGTGCAAGAGATATCATCAACCATGCGCCAATGACATTAAAAAACACACCAGCAGAAAGCACTGCTATCTGCATCCACTTTGGCTTGTGTACAAAACTTCGAGCCTTATCTTCACCATTTATAGATTCATCATCTGGATTTTCACCAAAAATCTTCACAAATCCACCGAATGGAATTGCGTTTATAGAATACGTCGTCTCCCCCTTTTTAAATGAGTAAATTTTTGGAGGAAAACCTATAGCAAATTCATCCACTCGAATCCCACACCACTTTGCTACGAGGAAATGCCCAAGCTCGTGTATGAATACGAGAAAAGCGAGAATGAGAATAAAGATAATGACAGACATCTATAAGATAAGTTTAGGTATATAAATTAACTTAAAACTTCTTTCTCTTTTTTATCAAAGAGTTCTTGCATTTTTGCATTCAATTCATCTACAACTTTTTGAATTTCTGCTTTGAGTTTGAATTTTTCATCTTCAGTCACAGCACTTTCTTTTGCTTTCTTTTCGATATCAGAAATAACTTCGTCACGATGTTTACGAAGTGTGATACGCCCTTGTTCGAGTTTTTCCTTAGCCATCTTTACCACCTGCATTCGAGATTCTGTGGTAAGCGCAGGGAAAGATACACGCACACCCTTGTCATCCACTGACACAGAAAGACCGAGATTTGCTACCGTGATAGCTTTTTCAATAGGTTTGATCTGAGTATTATCCCAAGGCACAATTCGAATACTTCGAGCGTCTTCAAGAGTTACACTTGCCACCTGAGCAATACCCATAAGCGCACCATAAGAATCAACCATTACACTGTCGAGAACAGAAGGATTTGCTCGCCCTGTTCGCACAGTACTGAGTTCTTTCACGAGCCATTCTGGAACCTGCTTTGCTTTATCTTTGAATATTGAAAGGTTGTACATATGTTTAATTTATTAGGATTTATACAGAATAACACAAAACAGATGACTATAAAAGAAAAATCTTGATTTTTTGAACCAATTAAATAGCCCTAGATGCGCGAAGCCGATGAGTATTGCGACCAAAATGTACGAATGGTACTTTGTGGGAACAAACAGAATCGGCGACAAAGCAGATAGGGTTATTTTATTGGTTTCATTAGAGAACGAGAGATAAATGTTCAAGAATAAGTTTAATCGAAGAAGCCTGATCCCCACTATAGGAAAGTGCTTCCATAAGAGTTTCAAGTTTTCGAGCTTTTTCATTTGCCTCATCTTTAGAGTGACGCACTTCTGCAATAAGAGCGATCACAAACATTCTCACATCACCTCTCTTCTTTGCTTCAATAAAAGGTTTAACTAGTTCGAGTCGCTCTACTGGTTTTGCTTTAAGAAATTTCTTCGCATCTTCTACATAAGTAGAGTTCTTTGACGAAGAATGGATCACGAGTCGCGCACGAGAAAGAAGTGTTGGTAGAAGACTTTGTGATGAATTCATCACAAAAAAGAAAAAAGTCTCAGGTGTTGGCTCTTCAAAAACTTTCAGAAGTGAATTCTGCGCATCATGAGTAATACTATTTGTAGTCACAATAAAAATCTTCTTGCCCCCACCCATCGCTTTTTGAGATTGCATTTCTTTAAGTGCTCGCCCTTGGTCAATAGAAAATGTTTCTGAATCTTCAATAAAAATATTCGGATTCCCTGCCCTATCAATATCAAAATTAGTTTTGAGCAAATCAAAAAGCTCAGTTAGAATACTTTCCTTTTCCCCCTCTATGATATAGCAATGGTGGTCGAATGAGATCATTAGAATAGTGTAGCGTGGGAGAGAAGAACTAACAACTTACAACAAATAACTGACAATAAGACCTAAATAAAAGAACGCCGTACCCGAAGGTCGTGCGTTCCGTTTGAAAGTTTTACGAGAGTTGAACTCGTCGGTCACTTCACCGTGCGCCCTGTATCGCGTAGAGTAGAGCAGACATGTGTCGTGCCCACTGATGTTTTAGGCTCCGTCGGCTAGGGTCTTCAGTGGTCGCAATCTTATCCAGCAAACACCAGATGGGATAGACGACGAAGATAAGACAGACAGAGGTGAAGATGAGGTAGCTTATGAAGGCTACCCAGAATTCCACCTCACCTTTCCACCAGTAGCGAATTGCCACGAACGGCGCAATAGCCACCGCGACATGGGTAATGTAGTCTAGGACATAAAGTGCCCAGAAGGTAACATTTAGTAGTGTTTTCATGATTTTGAGTTTGGCTTGAAAGCCCATAATCCGCTTTACAGGTTAGCAAAAGGACGATTACCGTCTTTCAAGCCAAACTCAACCTAAGCACTATCAAAGAACTTATACTTATATTATACACCCTTATTATATATTTGTCAATCTAATACTTTAATAAAAAATGAGGGTTTCGCGTAGCAAAACCCTTATTTCTTCCTATTTTCTGCCATAAGCAACTGGCTATTAGCTATAAGCCCTTATCTCTTTGAGATAATTGTTCTCTTATAAACATCCAAATGTTCGAGTGCAATCCCTGTCCCCTTTGCCACACAATAGAGTGGATCATCAGCAAGTACCGCCTTCACACCGGTGCGACGGAAAACAAGCTCAGGAAGATTACGAAGCTGAGATGAACCACCTGTCATAATAATTCCTTGATCAATAATATCCGCAGCGAGTTCTGGTGGAGTTTCCTGAAGCACATCCTTGATAGCTTTTATCATATCGCGAAGTTCACGAGTAAGAGCTTTTACAATTTCATTGGTCTTTATTTCGGCTGATCGAGGAAGACCAGAGATGAAGTCTCGTCCCTTGATGGTCATCACGAGTTCTTCTTCAAGTGGTACCGCAGAACCAATCTGAATTTTAATATTTTCTGCAGTCTTATCTCCGATAGCAAGATTGAATGTCTTCTTTATATAGTCAGTAATCGCAGCGTCGATCTTATTACCCGCACACTTTACTGATGTTGAAGATACAATACCTCCGAGTGAAATCACCGCCACATCAGTAGTACCTCCACCGATATCAACAATCATATGACCCTTCGCTTCATGAATAGGAATACCTGCACCAATAGCGGCGAGAATTGGCTCCTTCACCACATATGCATTCTTTGCACCAGCGTTTACCGCCGCTTCTACTACTGCACGACGCTCAGTTGAGGTAATGCCTGCAGGTACCGATACGAGCACCTCTGGTTTCCAAATATTCCACTTACCGAGAGCTTTGTCGATAAAATATTTGAGCATTGCTTCGGTCACTCGATAGTCAGCAATCACTCCGTCTTTCATAGGACGATAGGCAATAATTGATTCTGGAGTTCGTCCGATCATTGCTTTTGCTTCAATCCCCACTGCAAGAATTTTATTATCCTGTTCAGATACCGCAACCACTGATGGTTCATTGAGTACAATTCCTTTTCCAGGCAAAAACACGAGCGTGTTTGCTGTGCCCAAATCGATTCCTAATTTTTTGGTAAAAAAAGACATGTGTTTTAGATTAAAAGCCGTTTACAAAAGCGCGTTCCTAGAAAAGGATTCGCGCATTTGAAAGGACTTACTCACAAAGGCATACTAACGTTTTTTACCCTCTTTGGCGAGAGTTGACAATAACCCTTAAAATACTTAGTATTTTTATGAAATGAGCTCTTCCCTACTTCTCTTCCCTGATCCCTGTGCTTTTAGAATGGATTCATATGCGATGTCAACCTTTGCACTCTTTGCTAACACAAAAAACTCCCTCCTTCAAATGGAGGCGGTAATTGATGAGTATGAAAATTACCAATTTTTTCTAGCGTATGTGGAAAGAATATATGGTAAAAATATTCAAATGATTTTTATCCTTTACTGTTTTGTTCTACACACGGAGACAAAACTGTTACCCCTTATTGGTAAACTACAAGACCCTAGGCGACTAGCGAGATCTGCATGGAAACCACGACCACATGAAAGTCCTATCTATCATTTAATCAGGCTTTTAAACACACTACTCGAGCCCCCTCAGCAATGAGGGTGGCTTTTTTTATTTATCCACACTTCACACCATATAGCATATATGCGATACTATAAGACATAGTAATTAATAGTAAACGATATGAAAATTGAAGATACGTTAAAGAGTATTGGACAAATGATCGTACGGCTTCGAGAAGACAGAAGAATGACACAGGAAGACTTGGCAAAAAAGATTGGCACAACTCAATCTGTTATTGCCCGTATCGAAAAAGGAGAACAAAATCTCTCGACCGAAACACTTGCGAAGATAAGCGAGGCACTTAATCATGAAATTGTTTCCCTTTCAAAAGGTGGAACCGTAAACTTCAAAATCCAAGGAGGAAAAACACTTTCAGGAAAAATTGCGGTGCGTACCTCAAAGAACGGCGCGGTAGGACTTCTCTGTGCATCACTTTTGAACAAGGGTACTACCACTATCAAGAACACTCCTCGTATCGAAGAGGTGTTTCGAATCCTTGAGGTGCTCGAATCCATAGGTGTAAAAGTAAAATGGAATGGTAACGACCTCTCTCTTACCCCACCAGAAGCATTTACCATGAAAAAGATTGCGTACGATTCTGCCGCAAAGACTCGTAGTGTAATTATGATGGCTGGTTCACTCATTCACAGAATGAAAAGTTTTGATCTTCCTCAAGCAAGCGGATGTAGACTTGGCTCTCGAACTATCAAGCCGTATGTATATGCGCTCGAAAAGCTTGGTGTCAATATTGAGACGAGCTCAAAATACTATCACGTCTCACACACGGGGCTCAAAAAGAATCGTGAAATAATTATGTACGAAGCCGGAGATACTGTGACCGAAGCAGTACTGATGGCAACAGCACTTATAGGAGGTACTACCACTATCAAATTTGCTTCTGGAAACTATCAGGTGCAAGATGTGTGTTTTTACCTTGAACTTCTCGGAGTAAAAATCGAAGGTATCGGAACATCAACACTTATTGTCCATGGATTAGACGGTGAAATCAAAAAAGATGTTGAATATTATCTTTCAGAAGATCCCATCGAAGCAATGTCACTTATTGCAATCGCAATTGTTACCAAGTCCTCTATTACCATCGAGCGATGTCCAATTGATTTTCTCGAACTTGAACTTTTGAAACTTGAGAAGATGGGCTTCAAGTACAAAATCTTAAAACGATACAAAGCAGACAATGGTCGTACAAATCTTGTGGACATAGAAACCAAAGTTTCTAAACTCAAAGCGCTTGAAGAAAAAATTCATGCTCAGCCATATCCAGGAATCAACATGGATAATCTCCCCTTCTTTGCAATCATTGCAACACAAGCAGAGGGAGAAACATTTATTCATGACTGGGTATATGAAGAGCGAGCCATTTATTACAAAGAGCTCGATAAACTTCGAGCAGAAACACTTCTCGCAGACCCTCATCGCTTCTATATCAAAGGCCCTACGAAGCTCAAGGCGACCGAGATTGTGTGTCCTCCAGCACTTCGTCCATCTGTGATTATTATGATTGGAATGCTCGGCGCAGAAGGTACTTCAATACTTAGAAATGTATACAATATCAATCGTGGATATGAAGATCTTGCAGAACGATTGAACAAGATCGGTGCACATATTGAGACGTTTAGAGACCTGTAAAAAAACAGACAACCTACAACTCACAACAAACAACTTAGAAAGAGCAGGGTTTTCGCCAAGCGAAAACTCTGCTCTTTCTTTGTAATCCTATTTTAAGACCGAACTTTTTTCCATGAGAATTTTAATCATAACAACAAGAGGAAAGAAAATTACAAAAATTGAAGGAAAAGGTACCAAGGTCAAAGGAATATATAGAAGTAACACAACTAAAAGCTGAATAGATTGAGAGACAACGGCTATCCATAACATTTTTTTATCTTGCCTTAAAATAGCAACAATAGACATAATCAGAGATAAGATAATAAGAGAGTCCATAACAATAAATCCAATAAAAGCATCATCATCTAACAACATTACTAAAAGAAGAATAGAGAGAAAGAGAATCTCTAAGCATAGCAAAGTGCACGCAATTACTTTCGAAATCTTTGTATTCAATAAATTCATATTATTTATAATAACACAACAAAGCACCGGGTACCCATTACCATTATTGTACTTTCCCCCACTTTGGTACATACTAAAATTAATAAATACCATGTTTGTCCTATCAGTCATTCCAATAGCCCGTGGCATAAACAAAGACCTTCTTTCGTATTTTTCAAAAGAACCGATAACAGAAGGTTCCGTTGTTGAAATTCCTCTACGTAACAAAAAAATATACGGAATAGTACTCCTCTCTCGTCCCCTTCAAGAAGCAAAAGCTGAAATAAAGAGCGCAGATTTTGAACTTAAGAAAATCACAGGTAAACCACGAAAAGCATTCTCGCAATCATTCATAACTGCCGTAAATAAAATAGCTCACCTTACCGCATCTACGAATGGCGCAGTGTTATACGACCTTGTACCAAAGACAATCCTTACAAACCTCGATGAACTTAAACCAATGCAAGAATCGGTGTACGTATCAAACGTACGACAAGATTTCGTATTACAAGAAAACGATGAAGATCGCTATGCCCACTACAAAAGTTTTATACGTGAGAAATTTGCAAAAAAGCGTTCTGTTTTATTACTCATGCCAAC
>JACCEA010200073.1_pt1 | contig 12897 bp, 14 predicted proteins | sample 7449851 | NCBI WGS metagenome assembly JACCEA01 (sample SAMN15323453, study PRJNA562643) | freshwater metagenome | isolation source: river surface water | place: USA:Blue River Watershed | collected 2017-08-18 | reverse complement strand
CAATTCGCGGACACACTAAAAATGTTATATAATTCGCCTCTTCCTGTCGTTGGTAAAATTGATTAACTTTGTATCATTATTTTCCTATTTTTCGCTAAATTGTTTTATTATTTTGTATATAATTGTAATCTGTTTTTCGTGTGTATATAATGTTAATAGATTGGGTGTGTATAATCAGTTGTGATAATATTTTTAAGTCCTGCGTCTATTATTATATCAGCCGCAATAGTAATTTTGAATGGCTCCATGAAAACGGTAGATTTTGGTCATGAGTTTTATAATACCATTACATATATCAAGTTATACCGTATACCAATCCATACAAAACCATAAAATGGAAACTACTAAAAACAAGCATTCCTTGGAAAGAAGATAGAATATTGCCTTGTCATTAATAAATAAAATGTGCAACATTTTCAAGCATTCAGAGGTATTACCATGAACCTTTGGGGTGGAAATCCGGTTCATTTGCTGCGCAAATTTTTGCAATTGCATCGCCACAGGCCATACGGATTCGTTCACTAGTTGCTGGGGCGTCCAAGCGATAATAACCCGTCATTCCATTTTCTTGGCGCGCATATTGAATTGCATCCTGAAAATAGAGAAAAGTTAAAGAACACACGTACAATAATACTTTTCATGATAAACTTACTGCAATCGCAAAATAAACTGTGGCGCCTAAGAAAAAAGGTGGCTCCCCCACTGCCTTGGAAGAATGCACAGCAAACCTGTTGTCAGTATCTGCAAGATGAACTCTAAAATCAAGTGGGACATCATTGAAGGCTGGAATCTTGTAAAATCCAGGACCTTTAGTGAAAAGGGAGCCTTCCCTGACCCAGCGATGGTCTTTGTCACCCCAAATGAGTTCCTCCATCGTGGACCAACCATAGCCTTGGACAAATGCTCCCTCAATTTGGCCAATATCAATGGCTGGGTTGATGCTCTTTCCGACATCCATGAGAATGTCACTTCTCAGAACATGGTGATCTCCAGTTAAGCAATCAATTTCCACTTCAGAACAAGCAACACCTTGAGTAAAATAGTTAAACGGAGAGCCTCTTTCCGAAAATTCCTTGTCCCAATCGTAGCCACAACGCTTGCCATCCACAATATAGAATCCTTGTGCACTAAGATTGATCCGATTAAAGTATGCAGTAGTAACCAAAGTTTTCCAATCTGCATCAACAGGCAACTGTGCTCTGATAGGCTTCAGTCGTTCGAGAATTTGCTCGCAAGCATCCAAAACAGCCATACCGTACAAATCAGATCCAAGGGAAGCCGCTGTCGCAGAACCGTTAGCAACGGTGGTGGAGGAAGTTTCTGAGGTGAACACCATCGAATCTGAGATGTTGAACGCTTGAGCGGCAACCTGAATAACTTTAGTATAGAGACCTTGACCCATTTCAGTACCTGACAATAAAAATACTGTTAATACTTATATCCAAAAACAAGAATAGCAACTAACCTCCATGAGCGACCAAAACAGAGCCATCGGTGTGCACATGAACCAATGCACCACCCTGGTTCAAAAACTTGGCAGTAAAGTTGATACCGAACTTGGTGGGAAGTATACTGATACCTCTCTTTCTCCACCGATTATTTCGGTTGAATTCCTGAACACATAAAGATCTCTTTTCCACATCTGCAACCTCATGGAGCTCCTTCCAAAGTTTCGGTACATAAAAATCTTCCAAAAGTTGGTTGAAGTGAGTTCGATTACCTTCACTATACATATTTTTTTCTCGCAGAAGCTTCTCATCTACACCAGCCACAGCAGATAGATGGCGGATTACAGTTTCACAAAACAACAAACCCTGGGGACCACCAAATCCTCTGTAAGCAGTATGACTTGGTTGATTTGTTCTGCAAACATTGCCACGCAAATGAACAACAGGCCAGTTATAAACATTGTCACTATGAAAAAGTGCGCGATCCATAATAGACGAGGATAAATCCAATGAAAACCCAGCGTTATTATATACTTCAGCCTGCAAAAATGTCAATGAACCGTCCTTCTTGCATCCCGCGGAATATTTCATGATGAAAGCATGGCGTTGACCAGTAATACTCATGTCTAAATCACGTTCAATATTCAATGACACAGGTTTATTCAATTTGTAGGCTGCAACCGCGGCTGCACAAGCGACAGGGACTGATCGAGACTCCTTGCCACCAAATCCTCCTCCCATTCTTTTACATCTCGCATTAACCTTCGAGATTGGAATACCACAAGTGGCAGCACAATATTTTTGGGTTTCATTCACATTCTGAGTTGAAGAGAGAACTTCCAAGAATCCATTATCTAAAGGTGTCACGACAGCACAGTTTGTTTCCAAATAAAAGTGTTCCTGTCCTCCCATTTTTACCGTACCCTCGACCACAAAGTCACTTGAGTCCTTTGCACTGGCTAAATCACCTTTGCGAATTTCATGGTGAATACTATAGAAGGAATCTGCAGCTATAGCATCCTCAATAGAAATGATGGCGGGAAGATCTTCGTATTCAATTTTTACTTTCTTTGCTGCAGCAAGTGCCCCGTCATGTGTTGTTGCAACAATTATTCCGATGACTGCACCAAAATGTTTTACTTCTTTTTCAACGAACAGTTCTTCGTCGTGAACGATTGGACCCATTTCATTGTGACCAGGAATGTCATTCGCACCAAAATATGCAACAAATCCAGGACAACTTTCCGCATCGCTTAGGTCCAACTTAACAATACGTGCGTGCGCTTTTGTGCTTGTTACCAATGCTGCATGCAACCCATTTGAAGGCAATATTGTATCCCAAGCGTACTTTGCTTCACCAGACACTTGAGCTTCCGCGCTTTTGTGCATGACTGATTGACCAACCACTCTTTTCTCAACTGAATCAGAACATAGAGCATGTGGAGTGGGACGAGCATGTTGAAGTCCTTCGCCATTGAGGCGCTCAACATACAACTGCTCGCCACGAGAGGAGGCCTTTTCTTCTGTTACAAAATTTTTTGCACCAGAAAGCTCATTCAGAGGAATACTATTCTTCAACATATCATCCAATTGAGAAGAAATCGTCAAATAAGATTTCATCAAGAATGAAAGTGTCAATGAGGTACGAAATTCTGATTGACCTCCAGGAACTTGGTCAGGTAAGGCGAACTCTTGTTGCATAACTGGAAAAACAGACTCCATCGTACTATAATTCCAAACTTTACCAACTAAAGCTTCTTTGGTTTTTGGTGCACAAACTGTGGTAGGGGCCATGCCACCAAAAGACAAGGTGCAATCTTTGATTATGTAGTTTTCCTCGGCTTTCTCAAATAAAAAGCGGATACCACTGGTAACAATACTTATATCATCCTCACGACGGCGAGCTTGTTTAAAAGGAAGTACATATTCCGTCAAATTGGTGGCAGGTATGAAGACACTTTCAAGGATTTCATTCGATTTCATGTCAACTTTTCTATATCCTAGAAAAAATGACGTAGCAGGTATTAATCGGACTCCATCAACAGATACCATTCTAAAAATAGCACCACATGCCATGAGAAGGGGATTCAAATCTGAAATTGGTGAGGCATTGATGATGTTTCCACCAACGCATGCAACATTTCGAATGTGGTTTGAAGCAAACCACGTAAACATATTCTTGATTGCAATGAAGCCACGCAATTTGTAACGGGTATCAGCATCTACAGAACCTTCTAATTCACCAACAAAATCTCTTAATCTGTTTAATGTTACGGCAGCACCAATAGTCAATCCAGCATTTTCTCCATCCTCAACGAATTCCAACCTTAGCAGCTCCGGCACATGAGAAGGATTCACTAGAATAGGATACTCCAAATTCTTAAACTTCACCTCAATACCAACTTCAGTGTTACCTACGACCAATTTTGCTGTAGGATAGTTGGACTTAATCGTCAAGAGACTTGACAATGTCAGAGGTTGATACCACGACGCAAAATCGCCTTTTAACACGATGTCTCGGTGCTGATAATGTATCAACGATGGAGGAAAGATGGGCTCAGTAAAATTTGAGGACAGCACTTCCTCTGCAAGACCAGGTTTCTCAGCAACAACCTTTTCAGTGCAACTAAAACTTTTGCTACTGCATGAGGTCTGTTTCTGTTCACAACTACCAGAGCCACCACAGCAACCACCAGAAGCAGTTCCCATGCAACACCCACTCTTATTATTGGAGAGGGATTTAGCAGCATCCAAAATAGGTCTGTAGCCGGTACATCGACACAAATTTCCATCAAGAGATTCCTCAATTTCATGCGGAGTGGAGTCTGGTTTACTTCTCAACTGGGTGTAAATAGCCATCACAATACCCGGAGTGCAAAATCCACACTGAGATCCGTGCATGGAAGACACTCGTTTTTGAACTGGATGGAGTCCTTGACGCATCCCACCAATTCCTTCCACAGTTGTAACTGCATATCCATCGAGAGAGCAAACGGGAGTCAAACACGCATTAACAGACAAGTGTTTCACTGAGTTAGAGGCTTTGTCAAACTTCGAGATCATTACAGTGCATGCGCCACATCCACCTTCACCACAGCCTAATTTTGTTCCAGTCAAACCATTGCTGCGCAGAAAAGCAATCAAAGTCATCCGTGGATCGAACAACCCCTCTTTGAGAACATGTTTTTTCCCGTTAATGAAGACAGTTAGTTGATGAGTAGCATCTTCCATCTTGAAAATCCACGTCAAAATTCAACTTGTACTCAAAAGCCTAACGGTATGTGATATCTGGGATACATAAATTGAAAAGGAAGAAATTTTTCTGTTTCCATTTTGGATTTCTGCCTTTTGGCTTTGTGGAGAAAAACTATTTTGAGATTTTTGAACATCGTTTTTTGGTTTTTGGCTTTTGCTGGCTCTCCGATGTTCGGCGAGCATTGATTTGGCAACTTAAAATAAATATTTGCGAACTAAGTATAAGTGTGACACTGCATCGTAGATTTATCGATCATGGATTTCGCAAGACTTCAGCAAATGCTCAGTGGAATGCGAGGTGGAGGAGGAAATCCTGCTATGGACTCTCCCATGCCAGACACCAGTGAGAAAATACAAATTTCGTCTCTGTCATTGTTGAAAATGCTTAAGCATGGTCGTGCTGGGGTTCCAATGGAAGTAATGGGTTTGATGTTGGGTCAATTTCTCGATGACTATACAATAACTTGTGTTGATGTATTCGCCATGCCGCAGGTAATTCCTTTTGGGTACATTTTTTTGATATGGCTTTATCCTACTTCTTTAGCATGGAACTGGTGTGAGCGTGGAGGCTGTTGATGCCGTTTTTCAAGCAGATATGCTAGAAATGTTGAAACAGACAGGAAGACCTGAAATGGTAGTTGGATGGTATCACTCGCATCCAGGTTTTGGTTGTTGGTTGTCAGGGGTGGATATGAATACTCAAACATCATTCGAGCAACTGAATACGAGAGCGGTCAGTGTTATTCCCTTTTAGTAAATTAATCATAATTTTGTTTTATTATCAGGTAGCTGTTGTGATCGACCCTGTGCAAAGTGTTAAAGGAAAAGTTGTGATCGACGCATTTCGTATGATAAGTGGGGCTGGCAATCCACTGATGATGGCTGCCATGGCCAACACGGAGCCCCGACAAACGACTTCTAATATTGGATTTTTAAAGAAGCCGACAATTCAAGCGAGAATCCACGGTCTTGACAGACATTATTACTCGTTGGTCATCGATTGGCGAAAAAACGATTTGGAAGAACAGATGTTAATGAATTTGCACAAAAAGGATTGGACAGCAGGGTTACAAATACAAAAATATGAGGATCAAAAAAAGTTTAGTGAAGAAGTTCTTGAAAAAATGTCAAGACTTTCAAAAGATTATTGTGCCAGAGTTAAAGAAGAAGATGGTAAAACCCAAGAAGAGGTAGAAGTAATGAACGTAGGGAAGGTGGATCCAAAAAGGCATTTGGAAAATGACGTCCACGATTTAATGGCAAGTTCCATTCTTCAGTGCTTAGGGACTATGATTGACACTGTCGTTTTCTGAGTGAGTTTAGGCCTTAGTGGAGAATATTTAATGAAATCTAATTTCATCGTGTATATTTAAAACTTTTCCTTTGTACTATGCGTAGATATGCACTCTGAGGAATTAAATTTTAAAACATTTAAATATTGGTAAGTAATTATCATTTATTTTTATTGCTCCGCATGTCGTCGTCTTGAGGACTCCCTTCCGGTTTTACTCCCACTTTTGGTCTTACGAACTTTCATATAAGATATCCCTTTTCTCTCGTAGAAAAAACTCAAAACTTTCAGTAATATGTACAGCAAAAGACTGAGGGGTAAAACGGTTAAACCTACTGCTGCGAGAATCAAACCAGCTATCAAGCGTCTAAGGAAAAATAGGGTGCACAATAAAACAACCCCAAACACACATCTGACAACATATCGATTGTTTCCACCAAGCGCATTTTGAACTTGAGAAATTGTACTAACTGAATCAAGTAAATTTGACATATAGTCCACTATAATCATAGGACTTTCATGGCCTTGAAATATTCGAAACCCGTAATATGCAAAGAAGTTAGCTTTGTCGATTATGAAATCCACATATTGCTCAAGATGATTTTCATATACTTCATTCCAATGGTGCTGATAACAGTAATCTTCAACCAGTTTCACACCAACGTCAATCCTTGGTTTAATTATCACATTGAATGGAGTTTTGACAAGATGATTTTGAATACCACCTAAATGGAAAAGATTGCTCATCATCATAAATCCAGGATAACCGTATACCAACCATGCCGATTGCAAGAACTTGAACACATTGTATCCAATTCGAAAAGCTCCACCATATTCCCATTTTACAAAGTCGACAATGGCTGGGAACAATCTTTTTGTGAATGATTCATTCAAGAAATTACCAACCACAACTACGAGGGGTCGATTAGATTCATTACCAATAACTTCCAGCACTGGACTGGTAACTGATTGAGCAATAGGAGGGGTAACGACAGTGTGAGGCTCTGATGATGGGGAATTCCCCTCCCGACCATTTTCGGCGCTATTTTTCTTTTGTTGTTGAAATAAGCCAAAATCAAATAGATTGGAAATAGCGAAACCGAGATTGCATTGATGCGTCTCTTGTCCAAGTTGATTAGTATCCTATAAAAAGCGGATAAGTTTTTTTTTGTTTCTGCAAAATGATATTAAGACATACATACCTTCTCCAAAGATTTGACAGTTTTGGCCGTTTTTCTTGCCTCGACTAATACGGCGTTAAGCCTACTTATTTCTTTCTGTAAAGAATCTACCTTTGCATCGTGCTCCAACTTAGCAGCCTCTAGGGATAATCTCTGTTGGTCATTATTGAGCTTTTCTACATGGAGTTCATTTTTCACCATTTTGTAGCGTATATCTATTGTCGAAAGCATTTTTTCTAATTCCTTATACTTTTCAGTTGATGCCAACAGTTCATGTTGACAAGCGCTCTCGTCAACTTCTGTGATGTGTTGTTTAGATGGGATGGTTATCTCCTCCTTGTCGGGACAAGAAGGACAAGATGGAAAAACTGCTGAATTCAAATCTGTGATATTTTTAATCATAACTCTTAAAACATCTAATTCGGCTTCTTTGGCATTTAATTGTGAAAGAAGTGAATGTTTATCATTCTCGGAAAATTCACAAGTACTTGCAGGCTGCTGAGGAGAGTTACCACAGCTGTGCTCCTCACACTTCTCGCAAACTGGGCAATTGAAAGGCCTCAATGAAGAGTTGCTTTCAGATTCCTCATCGCTGATAGCCGCAGCCAAAGCTCGCACATGAAATAAGCATTCATCGAGGCTGACTTGACAACTCTCCACTTCTGTGACTAGAACATCATTTCCTCGAATTACATCGAAGAATTGTGTGGATTTATCATCATCCACCACTAGTATGGGTATATCTTCTCCCTTTTCATCAAGTACTTGTTCAAACGAAGGAGGGATTATCAAAGATGCAGTTCCTTGAACTTGGTATGTTCCTAACAGTACAGCGGAACAAACGCCAAGCGCCATGACAAAAATATTAGGATGCTTCATTGGTTGGTCTGTTGAAGAAGCAAACAATGAATAATAAACAAGTCAGGCTGCAACAAAGCCTATTGTGGTACTTGGAAATGGTATATATTTTAGTGTACAGTAAAAGCGTAAAAGCATGCATTCTGCTGCTCCTGCTGGGCGATTCGCCTGCCCTGCTGCGCCTGCCCGCTGGGTTGTATTGTACATTTACTTACTACATTTTACATTCTAAGGCATAACAAAGTTGTAATATGTAATGTAAATTCGCAGAGCCATTAGATGTTTGGCGAGAGCAGCGCCATGCCAGATGATGGTAGATTTTAATTACCATTTCAAGGATGACAAAGCTGACTGATGGAGATATTATTGAGAGAAGCAAGAAGATCCTTTTTCTTAAAGGAACTCACTCTTCTCAGGTGATGAATGATCTCATGACTGATCTAAATCAGCTGGCCAAGCCACATACAAAAGTACTGAATAAGAAGAACGAGATATTGCCTTTTGAGGAGCCCTCATCTTTGGAATTTCTCGCACATAAAAATGAATGTGGTTTCTTCACATTTTCATCCCATTCGAAGAAAAGACCAAATAATATGGTAATTGTAAGTTTGGTGGTTACAATTTATTGTGCTTTGTGAAAACGATTTGATGATGGTGTACAGGGTCGCGTCTTTGATGGTCACTTACTTGATATGTTCGAATTTGGTGTGGATGACTTTATTCCTTTGAAGGAATTTAAAGGGGATAAAAAGGCTATTGGATCTAAACCAATGGTGTTGTTTCTCGGTGAGCAATGGGAAATGGACTCAAACTACATCAAATTGCAAAACCTATTCTTGGATTATTTTCGCGGATTTAAACCAGATAAAATTAACCTTCAAGGAATTGACCATGTGATCACATGTGCTTGCTCAGAGGGAAAGATTTTTATTCGTGGTTACTCTGTCAATTACCAAAAATCTGGAACGGAAACCCCCAATCTGGTGTTGAAGCCAATGGGTCCATTCTTTGATTTGAGTTTAAGGAGAACTCAAGGTGCTCCGGATGAATTGTGGAAGTTTGCATGCAAGAAACCAAAAATGTAAGTGTTGTTTTTGAACTCTCAGGGCCCTCATAACTCTTTCTTCGTTTAGCACAAATATACCCAACAAGGCGAAAAACGTTGAGAGGTCGAATAAGGGAGATAAGATGGGAAGAATTCACATGAAGAAGCAAAATCTTGACAAATTGGGTGGAAAAAGAAGTATAGCCTTAAGGCATTCTGGAAGTGGCAAAAGTGCAAAAACCGAAGGATCACCAAATTCAAGAATGAAACGGACAAGATCAGATGGAAATGGTAGAGCCAGTAAGAAAATGAAGAAGGAATAAAGTTCACTTACTTTGTAAATTACAATATATGGAATTGTATTAACATGTATATAAATACTTCGTTGGATACCAACTATAATTAATAATTTTTACTCTCACTACCCGTTTAATTAAAGACCAACGCCAAAAATAGGTCCTAGGGGGATTCGAACCCCCGGTGCCAGATTCAAAGTCTGGAGTGATAACCGCTACACTATAGGACCGCAACCATCTCTGAGTAGGAAATAAGCATGATATAAATAACTTTTTATTATTATGGGAACAAGATCTCTTCGGCTGTTGGGCTGGTACTAATTTCATTTTTGGATTTCATTAAAATTAGGCCTTATTATTTGATTTGAAGAGAAGTGGTGACATAGATTGATAAATCTGAAAATAACAAATACCTGCCAATTTGGGTTTTTATATTGCTCTAAATCAATGTCGGAAGTTCCATCTTGGTTGAATGAAGAAAATGCTTCCACCGCAATAAAAGTGGCAAGTAATCCTGCTGTGAGAGAAGCAGCAAAGAACTTACCCCCACCCCCTCCCCCTCCCGCCAAAACCGCTGCAAATCCCCCTCCGTCCAATTATAACGATGTAGAAAGTGGTCGATCAACAGAAGCTGGAGGGTCGCCCTCCGAATTCGTCATTGAAGAGCAAACTCTGAAAGCAATGCAGAACTGGCATCTTGCCCTTCGCATCGTTTATATTTTATCGGCGGCTTTCCTCGCTACAGCTGCAGCACTATCGCTTCAAACTCAAAACGATGTTGGCTTAATATTCTTTGCTTTCTATGTTTTCTTTTTTTCGGTTTTGCTGTGCTGTTTTGAATTCGCTTTGAATGTGAGAAACCACCCACCAACGGACATTGTGGGAATCTAATTTACAATTTTACAGTCAATTTCTAGGCTCATCGCTGTGAATTTTGGTTTCATGTACACCCTATCTGGTCGTATGCTTTTCCTTCTATTTGTGGGATTCATGGCGTTCAGTTTAAGCTTAATGGGGAAATTTGCGATGGGTTTTCTCTATGCATGTGGAATTTTCCATATGTATATCATGTACCGCTTTCCTAAGTTTGAAGAATATCTGAGAAAGAAACATTATTTTGAAGGCCGCAATAACAATCTCACCGTTTAAAGAGACATTAATATTTTATGCGATTGATAAAGTTAACATTTAATTTTATAACGTCTGCAGCCCTAAACATCTCTTATTTGGCACAAAATGTTAATCTCTTGACATGACCACTTTTATCTTCCAATGGTTCAAATATTCCAGGTTGATGACAGTTCAAAATCATTTCTTGCTGCATTTTCGCTTCATAATTCAAATACTGTCCTGTGAAAGAGTACTTGGGAATAGGGCCAACATGGTGCCGATTCATGGAGACGTTACCCATGTGGACAGTACGCAAAATATAATCCATCATGTTTACAGTTCGATGGTACTTCATGGCATGAAGATATCCATTAATTGCTATTTTCTTCGCCTCGATAGGATGATTGCGATAATAATCCAATTTGTCGAATAGTTCAGTTTTATTGGAATTGGAGAAAAATATGACATGAACCCCATCGGTTATCGGAAATGGATGGGGAACAAAGATGGGATCAACAAATACAAGAGCACCTGTGCACATCGATTCCCAAAGTCTAAAATCACCTTCCCAATTTGCTGGATTGACAGTGACGATAATTTGTGAATTATACATCTGCTGGAAATATTGCATACTCACAGTTGTTCTTGATGCAGAATTAACCTTAGGAAAATTTCAAAATCATATTGGATCATAATCGGAGAGTAATGTAATAAAACTAACCTGACTTGTAACAATATTTTTTATACCACGAGCGATTCCATACTCCGCAACCCACTCTTGAGCTCTCAATCTGGTGGTCATGTGCTTTGATCCACGCAATGTGCAAAGAATTTCAATTTCGCGTTGATGATTGAAGGTGTGTGGAATATATGCTTCCGCGATGGAATATGTTAATGGATAAACATCTCTTTGGACAATATGTGGATAACCTTGGAAGACACCATCATGGCGACGAACAAAGCTCCTCTTGAAGTACATATAATACCAAGGAACGGAAGGACCACCATAAATTTGGATGTAATCTTCTCTTGTTGCAGCTGGGACAAATAAGCTGTGACCATCAAATTCATCAAGAACAACCAATCGTTTTGCATAGGACGGCTTGTTACATTCTGTTAAGTGCCACGGTGCAGAGCCGGGCAGATAGACTATGTAATCTGCCGTCTCAATTGCTTCTTCCGTTACAAGATCAACGTTGGGATGAAGCAACAGACCTTCTCGAGCTAAATAGTAAAATCTAACACCGTGACGAGTCGGGTGCTTACAGAAATATACACGAAGTCTCTTTTGTAGTTGTAATTCGGGGACAATGCACTTTGATTGGTTAGGGCAAAGGAGCACCGCCATCTGATTGGCAGGAGAAATGTCGGTACCTTTGCGAGGACTCACATATGGATGAGCTTGCAAGATATCATGCTCATTGGCAGTCATTGGTTGATCTTCGCGGTTACGTTGGTCATGGTGTTTGCCTGCATCATTTGTACCAGGAAAGGCGATGTTCACTTTACCACCAGAGGAAGCCTTCTCCTTGTGATGACTGGCTATTGAATCTAGAAATGTCAAACGTTCATTGTTCTGAGAGAGATCTCGTGGTGCGGAAACGGTGGTCTTTACTGGCACAGTATCCCCCACACTTTTCGCACTAATCGATGTTGTCGTAAAATCTGATGAGTCCAAAAATGATAATCCATCATTAGATTGTTTGTTGGATGCATACATTTTGTTGTTCTTCACTCTTGTTTGGTGATGTGCTGATTCATCTAAAAATGACAATCCCGTATCTAAAACAGGCAGTTTTTTCTTGATCGCAGCACCAATGGTTTCCACATTCAAAAATTCTAACAATCTTCGCCTACCACTACCAGTGAATTCATCTCGTGCACCCAAAGTAATATCCACATGATCCATATTATCTCTCAACGAGTTGTGGAAATCTTTTGGGGATATTTTTTCAATGATTCGCTCCTTGATAACCATTACCAGCGCAATTACTAGCAAAAGGACACCCAACATTCTATTATTATAAGGAGCATTCATCTCTCAAATCTACAAAAAGTTAATTCTTGTAATAACGATTGATTTCCAATTTGTTCTCGCCCACGCAGACAACAAATAAATACTGTATTTTGTAGGACTTTCTACCGACGGTAAACGAGATTAATCATATATACAGGAATCTGACCGTCCTACTATTATATAAGCCTTATGTGACCGCCACACGCCACAACCACGACAAACCAATCGGTATACGGTATACAATACTGAATACCTCCTGCTTCACCATACACCAGTAAATTATCATCATATCGATTCCATCTAGGTGAACCTGTTTGGTAATATTATGGACGAAATTCGAAAATCCACCCTAAATCGATTCAGGAAAGCACTTGTGGTGTGTTTTGTGATGGGAGT
>JACCEA012252283.1_pt1 | contig 12902 bp, 8 predicted proteins | sample 7449851 | NCBI WGS metagenome assembly JACCEA01 (sample SAMN15323453, study PRJNA562643) | freshwater metagenome | isolation source: river surface water | place: USA:Blue River Watershed | collected 2017-08-18 | reverse complement strand
TGTTCTGTATGTTCTTTATCTGTATTGGATGACTCAATTTTTTCTTCCTCTTTCTTTTGTTCATTTTCTTCAAATTTAGAGGTTTCCTTTCCTACTTTATTAAATACGTACTTTTTTGAAGGTTGTACAGAAACTTTTGGTTCGAGTTGATTTATCTGTAGTTTTTGTTTTTTATCATCAGCCTCTTCCAAAATTGTTTTTATACTTTCATTAACCTGATTATTATTAGAGTCTTCGGAAATTTCTGAGTAAGTTGGTTTTTTTACTTCTTCTACTCGTTGGAATTTAAATTTTTTACCAGTTGGTTTATTGATTAGTGGTATATTTTGTTCAACTACAATTGAAGAAGAATCATTCTGACCATTTAATAAACTGGTTTCTTCTTCAAAACTTTTGCTTTGATATCCATTTTCAACTCTGTTTAAAGAATTTTCAAGAATTGCCTGAGCATCTTTATTATCATGATTTCTTGCGACGACAAAAGCATCATTAATTTGTTGTCTTAATGTAACTTTGTCCGAGAAATGGTTCATTCTTTCTAATATCAAAAACAAACATTCGTTACAATCTGAAAAAGCTGCATGTATAATTGCTGATTCACCAAAAGAGTTTAGATTTGAAGCGTTAGCTCCATTATTTAACAAAAGGTTAACTATATCTTTATTTTTAGATAAAGCCGCTCTCATTAAAGAAGTCCAACCTTCATTATCAGAAGAATTAACGTTTGCGTCCCTCTCTACTAAAACTTTTGCAATTTCAAAATCAGAAATACGAGCGGCAATATTTAAAGCTGTTGCTCCTCCAATATTTTTTTGATTTACAGTTGTTGGGTTATTTTTAGAAAAAAATCTTACACCTTCTAAGTCTCGATCTGCAGTAGCTGACATTAAAGAGTTTATTCTACCAAACTTGTCAGAAGAACTTAAATCAATTTGAGAATAACCGTTAACACTAGTAAAAAAAGAAGCTAACAACAATAAAACACTTTTGAAAATATTTTTTCTCATGCGACTTTCTTATATAAAAATTGTTAAAACTCCAAAAATAATATACTTAATTTTTCCACCTATCTTTTAACTCCTTGATTAAGAGTTGCGAACTTGGATCATAAGGCTTTTCAACCCAAGGTTTCGCTCCATGCTTTAATAAATACTTAACCACAATATCTTTTTTGTGACGATAAGCTATTGCAAGAGCACTAAAGCCATCTTCATCAATTGCGTTAACGTCAACTCCTTTATCTATTAATAGCTCAACTGCAGGCAAAAAACCAACTCTAGCAGCATGCATTAAATAAGTTCTTTTAAAAGCGTCAACATAATTAACATCAACATTGTTATCTGATATTAATTTTAAAGATTTTGAATCAGATAATTCAATCGCAATTTCAAGAGGTGTATAACCTAAAGAATTTGCTAAATTTGGATCCGCACCATTAACTAGTATTGAAGCAATAATATCATGCTTTTGTGATAAAATACTATAAGTTAAAATCGTATCCCCACTTTCATTTCTTAAGTTAGGCTGACCTATTTCATTATAAATGCTTCTAAAATATGAAACATTATTAGACGATATTGATTTAAAGAGATTTTCTACCTTGTCTTTATAAGTCAAAATTGAAGGAATATGAAGATTGTCACCTGTTCTTAAAGTTTCCATAATTGGCTGAGCTGGCATTTCATAAGAAACAAATTTATCAATATTGCGTTTTTTTGGAATAACAACTTCTTCTTCACCAAAAGAAAAGTAATTAGGTTTTGAATAATCAAATAAATATTTTTGTCTTAGTTTTTCTAATTTTTCTAATCTAGCTTTTTGTTTCTTCTCATTTGCAGTTCTTTTTTTTTGAGCTGCAATTTCAGACTTAGAAGGTTTTTTTTCTTCAGGTTTATCATCTTTAATTTCATTTTCTTTTGAATTTATTTGCTGAATTACTTTTTCTTCTGCTGATGATTTGCTTTCTGTTTGCGAAGAAGTTTTATTTATCTCTTTTTCTAATTTTAAGCCATTGTTATTTATCTGCATTGCATTAGAAGGATCAATTTTTGGAGAATTTTCAATTGGAGTACTTTTTATCTGATTTTGTTGCAAGTTTTCTGTGGGTTTTTCAGGAGTGATTTTTTTTGGTAAATCTAAATCTTTTACAATCACATTATTTTTACTCTCTTCTTTCTGGTTATTTTGATTGTTAGGTATAATTTTTACTTCTTCTTTTTTCTTATCTAAGTTTTCTAAAACTTTACTAATTTGTGTTGTTTGATTAATATTATTAGTTGATTGAACTTTTTTTGTTTCATCATTTTTTGGTTTATCTAATTGTTGATTAGGTGAATTTTCTATTTTTACTTCTTGGACTGAAACTGCAGAGTTTTTAACTGTTGGTGTAGAATTTAAATCTTTTTGATTTTTATTTACTGAGTTATTCTCATCAACATTATCAAGACCAAGAGATTCTAGATCAACTTTCATATTACTTGTTGAAAAAGGATCCATTTCTTCTTTTTGTTTTAATAAATCTTTTGTTAAATCTTCCAAATTATCAGGTTTAAAATCGGGAGTTTTAACTAAATTCGGAGCAGCAAATACTGTGGTAATAAATAGTAAGTTTATAGTAATTATAGCGATAATTTTACGCATTTTTTACTCTACTGGATTATATCTATCTTTTTTTGAAAAAGGATGACAGTTTAAAATACGCCAAATCCCAAGAAAAAAACCTTTTAGCAATCCTTTTTTACTAATTGCTGTTATCATATAGTTTGAGCAAGTTGGTTCAAATCTGCACTTGTTAGACCCAAGTAATAAAGAAAAAGCTCTTTGGTAAAATTTTATCAACGTAATTAATATTTTTTTCAAAATCACTACTCGTTTTAAGTTTTTGTATTTTTACTTAAGCATTTCAAGCCATTGACTTTCATTTAAAACTTTAACTCCTAGTTCTTGAGCTTTTCTAAGCTTGGAACCAGAGTCTTCTCCCGCAACCACGAAATCTGTTTTATTTGAAACTGAACCTACAACTTTCATACCCAAATCTTCCGCTCTTTTTTTAGATTCAGCTCTTGTCATAGTTGATAAAGTTCCTGTAAAAACAATAGATTTAGAAGACCAAATTGAAGAAGAGTTTTTCAAAATTGCATTTTCAATAATTAGAAATTTCTCTAAATCTTGCAACATTTCCACATTTCTTGTATCACGAAAATAGTATACAATTGCACTGGCCATCTTCTCTCCAATCCCATCAATTGCAACCAAATCAATAAAATCTTGATTTTGTAACAAGTCTTCTTGGACAAAATTAGAAATATTAATCATTTTATTACGAAAATTTTCATAAGAAATAAAATGTTGAGCTATAACTTTTGCCGTAACTTCTCCAACATGCCTTATACCGATTGAATATATTAGCTTTTCTAATGAAACTGTTCTTTTTTGATTTATTGCTGCAAATAAGTTTTGAGTTGATTTTTCTCCCCAACCTTCTTTTGTAATTAAAGGATTAGAAGTTGTTTTATCAATTTCTTCCAATCTGAAAATGTCAGCAAAACTTTTAACTCTTCCTTCATTAAAGAAATTCTCAATTTGTTTTTTTCCAAGACCAGAAATATCAAAAGCATCCTTAGAAACAAAATGCTTCAAAGCTTCTTTTAACTGAGCATCACATGATAAACCATTCATACATCTAAGCACAACATCCTCATCAACTTTTTTTACTTCAAAACCACAAACTGGACAATTAGTGGGGAAAATGAAAGGAATTGTTTGCGCTTTTCTTTTTGAAAAATCAACTTCTAAAACTTGAGGAATAACATCACCAGCTCTTTGGATTAAAACTACATCATTTATACGAATGTCTTTTCTAGCGATTTCGTCTTGATTGTGCAAAGTTGCACGTGACACTATAACACCACCAATATTTACTGGCTTTAATAAAGCAACCGGTGTTAAAGCACCAGTTCTGCCAACCTGAATTATTATATCTTCAATCTCAGTTTTTGCTTTTTCAGCAGCAAATTTATGTGCAATTGCCCATCGTGGACTTCTAGCAACAAAACCAAGCCTTTCTTGTAAACTAAATTCATTAACTTTGTAAACCATACCATCAATATCATAATCAAGCTGATATTTTTGATCACTAATTTTGTTATACAAATTCATAACTTCATCAACACTACTACAAAGTCTTGAATTTGTCTCAGTTTTAAAACCATATTCCTGCAATTTTTTAATTAGATCAAACTGTGAATTACAAACAAAATCTTCTGAAAAATCACCAATTGAATAACAAAAGTAACTTAAATTTCTTGATTTTGTTATTTGAGGATCAAGTTGTCTTAAAGAACCAGCAGCAGCATTGCGAGGATTGGCAAAAATTTTACCATCCTGCTCTTCTTGTCTTTTGTTTAAGTTTTCAAAATCTTGTTTAGTCATGTAGATTTCACCACGAACTTCTAAAACTTCTGGATCATTTTCTGCTTTTAGTTTATGAGGAAAATTTTCAATCATTTTTACGTTTTCAGTTACATCTTCACCCTCAAAACCGTCTCCTCTAGTTGCAGCATAAACCAAATTACCTTTTTCGTAACGAGCAGAAAATGACAAGCCATCAATTTTAACTTCACAAAATAACTCTAATTTTTTTTGTGATGAAAAGTTAAATAAATCTGCAGATTCTTCTTTCTTATCTAAACCAAGAAAACGAAGAATACGAGCAACAAAATCTTCAACATCTTCATGAGTAAAAGCATTCGCTAGTGACAACATTGGTTTTTTATGTTGAATTTTCCTAAATATAGAGAGTGTTTTGCTTCCAACTTTCTCCGTTTTTTTAAAAAATTCTGGGAAGTTAGTACGATATTCTTCCAACTTCTTTCTTAATTCATCATATTTAGCATCAGAAATTAAAGGTGCGTCAAAACTATGATATGCTTCATCATGTTTTTCTAATTCCGCTTTTAGCTTTTCAATTTCAATTAAAATTTTATCCATTTTTTATTTTTTTAGATCTCGTCATCATTAACTTTCGTCAAAGACTTGACTATATTATCAAAATTAAAACTTTTTAAATAAACTTCATTTAATGCATACACCAAAAACTTATTATCATTAGAATCAAGGCAAATTAAACCGACGGTCATATTTATTGTTGCAACCATCATAGATTCGTTAATTTTCTCTTCTTTAGTTTTAAAAACCTGTCTTACCGAACGAAAATCTCTATTAAAAAAAGCCATAATTATTAAAAATTTCATGGATCCAGTAAAATTTCTAACATATATTGAAAAAAAATGACTATAGAAATTTACATGCAAAAAAGGAAATTCTGATTTTTTATCAATTAAATTAACCTTGTAAGAAGTTAAACTAACGATAGAAGAGCAGATAATTCCTAAAAATGCAAAAAGCCAAGAAACATTATCTGATAAAAGCATTAAAAGTGACCAAATGCTAAATAAAAATAGAAATAAATTGAAAATATTAAGCATTAAGTAAGAATATGAATAATTATAAATTTTTTACTTATGAAAAATTTACAAATAAAAAACCAATCAAACAATGACAAAAATTTTAATTATTCAGGCTGACTTTTATAAAGAAATTTCTGCACTTTTACTTAAAGGTGCAATAAAAAAAATTATTGATGCTGGTTATCAATATGAAGTTGTAACAGTACCAGGAGCATTTGAAATTCCTGCAGTAATAGCATTTGCTAAAGATTCAAAGAAATATGATGGTTATGTTGCTTTGGGCTGTGTAATTCGTGGAGAAACAACTCATTATGATTATGTTTGTCTTGAAAGTGCAAGAGGTTTAAACGAACTAGCTTTCAAAGAAAAGCTGGCAATTGGCTATGGAATTATAACTGTTGAAAATGAAGAACAAGCTATAGCAAGAGCTGATATTAATAAAAAAGATAAGGGTGGCTTTGCAGCTAATGCTTGCCTAGAGATGATTAAATTAAGAAAAATGTTTTCTTAACCAGATTGCGACGTAGTTTCACTCCTCGCAATGATGAGGTTTTATTTATAATTTGTTCTCTTAGCAATAAAAATTTATGAAGAAAAAATAATTTTATTTTCACTTTCAGAAACTATAACTTTTTGATCATCAGAAATTTCACCAAGTAAAATTTTCTCCGCCAAAATATTTTCAATTTCTCTTTGAATTAACCTTTTCAAAGGTCTTGCTCCATAAACTGCATCATAACCTTTTTCAGCCAAATATTTTTTTGCTATTTGATCTAATTCTAAAACAATTTTTCTTTGAGTTAATCTTTTTGCAAGCCTTGAAAATTGAACGTCTACAATATTTTCCATATTGCTTCTGCTTAACTTGTTAAACAAAATAATTTCATCTAAACGATTCAAAAATTCAGGACGAAAATGACATCGTACCACCTCCATAACTTTATCAAACAATAAAGATTTCTTAGCATCTAAGACCATTTGATCTGCAATTTCCTCTTCACTCGAATTATTTAAAACTTGAGAACCTAAATTTGAGGTCAGAATTATAATTGTATTAGTAAAATTAACTACATGACCTTGACTGTCAGTCAAGCGTCCATCGTCTAAAACTTGAAGTAAAATATTAAAAATATCGCCATGCGCTTTTTCAACTTCGTCGAACAAGATAACTTGATAAGGCCTGCGTCTTACACTTTCAGTTAAAATGCCCCCTTGTTCAAATCCAACATAACCAGGAGGAGCACCAATCAATCTTGCAACTGAGTGTTTTTCCATAAATTCACTCATATCAATTCTAAGCATAGCAGATTCATCATCAAAAATAAATTCTGCTAAAGCTTTACAAAGCTCGGTTTTTCCAACACCTGTTGGACCTAAAAATAAAAACGAACCAATTGGACGATGCACATCAGCCAAACCAGCTCTTGACCTTCTTACTGCATTACTAACAGCCTTCAGAGCTTCATCTTGACCAACAACTCTAGCATGTAAAAATTGTTCCATTTTTAATAATTTTTCTTTTTCACCAGACATAATCTTATCAACAGGAATTCCTGTTGCTTTTCCAACAATTGCAGCAATATCATCTTCATCAACCGCTTCACGCATAACTTTTTGAGTTATTTGGTTTTCAAATTGATTTAAATCTTTTTGTAAAGATGGAATTTTGCCGTAACTTAACTCACCTGCTTTAGACAAATTTCCTTCTCTTTGAGCAACTTCCAATTCAAACTTTGCTTGTTCAATTTTACTTTTTAGCTCGTTGATTTTGTTTAACTTCATTTTCTCAGCTTGCCATAAAGAAGTCATTTCATTTGACTTTTCTTCTAAAGTTCTAAGCTCTTTGCTTAAATTTTCTAAACGATCTTTCGAAGCTTTGTCTTCTTCTTTCTTCAAAGCTTCTGACTCAATTTTCAGTTGAATAATTTTGCGATCAATTTCATCTAAATCATTTGGTTTACTTTCAACTTCAATTTTAAGACTACTTGCCGCTTCATCAATCATATCAATTGCTTTGTCTGGTAAAAATCTATCAGTTATATACCTATTTGACAATGTTGCCGCAGCAATCAAAGCTGAGTCTTTAATTTTTATACCATGATGAACTTCATATTTTTCTTTTATACCACGCAAAATTGAAATTGTATCTTCAACACTTGGTTCTTCAGCATAAATTGGCTGAAAACGACGTGCTAAAGCAACATCTTTTTCGATATATTTTCTATATTCGTCAAGAGTTGTTGCACCAACACAATGTAAGCTTCCACGCGCCAAAGCTGGTTTTAAAAGATTAGATGCATCCATTGCACCATCAGTTTTTCCAGCACCAACCAACAAGTGCAACTCATCAATAAATAATATTACGTTATCATTATTTTCAATTTCACCTAAAACAGATTTTAATCTTTCTTCAAACTCTCCTCTAAATTTAGCTCCAGCAATCAAAGATCCCATGTCTAAAGCCATTAGTCTTTTTTCTTTTAGACTTTCAGGAACATCGCCATTAACTATTCTTTGAGCCAAACCTTCAACAATTGCAGTTTTTCCAACACCAGGTTCACCAATTAAAACAGGGTTATTTTTGGTACGACGAGACAAAACTTGCATTGCACGTCTAATTTCTTCATCGCGTCCAATCACTGGATCAATTTTACCCAGTTTGGCCTTTTTGGTTAAGTCTTGAGAGTATTTTTCTAAAGCTTGATAAGTTGATTCTGAACTTGCTGAATCAGCTTTTTTACCAGCACGAATTTTATTTATTGCTTCACGTAAAGAATTTACAGACAAGCCCGCCATTTTCAGAATTTGCGCCGCTTCATTTTTTTCATCTTCTAAAATTGCTTGTAACAATCTTTCTATAGTAACAAATTGATCGTCATTTTTATCAGATAATTTCTCTGCCATCAGCAATACTCTTGCCATTTCCTGAGAAATTGACAAATTAGATGCTCCACTTCCTTCAACTGTTGGAATTTTTTCTAAAGATTGAACAATTTCAGCTTTTACTAACTGCACATTGCCATTACAATTTAGAACTAACTTTTGAACTAAATTATCTGATTCATCAAATAAAGATGACAATAAATGTTGTGGTAATAACTTTTGGTGACCACTACCAAGTGCTAAAGTTTGTGCGCTTTGCAAAACTTGACGAGATTTTTCACTGTATCTTTCAATATTCATAATTAATTATCTAAAAAAGTTAATTTATCTCTTAATTAGCTAATAATTATCTAAAGAATTTCAAGTAATGACTAGTTTTTTATGAATTAAGTGTATTGCTAAGTGTCATTTCACTCCTCGCAATGACAAGCCTGAAAAATGTGTTATGCTCCCCAAAAATCAATCCAAATTTAAGAGAATATTTGGGCTGAATTTTGTATAAATTCTGCCTCAAATTCCATTGGGCTTTTTTTATAGTGTAATTTTGAGTGTAATTTTTAGTGGAGATAAATTATCAAACTCATTAATCCAAAGACATTCTTCTTTCATTGTTCGCATTAAGCGCTCAGTTTCAGCGTTGTCTTTTGGGTTGTTGTAACTGAAAGCAAGATTAATTCCGAGCGTTTCAAGTTGTTTTAAATTTTTATTTAAGCACTAAAATAGTTTAGCAGTTTTTTTAAAAAACTTACAAACTAGATATGGTATTAAACCACAAATTATTCCCGGCGCTGCTTCATATACTGCATCTCCAAGATTAAAATGACGCCAAATCATCATTGAAGTAAATCCAAAAAACATCATTGTCAAAGCCATTTTTTGTGAAATTTTTCCACCCATAGCATAAACAATAATTAAAGGTGAAAAGCTACAAGCAAGAGCAAGCCAAGCAATCATAACCAAAGAAAAAACGCTTTGATTATCAAATAAAGCTAAAGAAGTTGCAAAAAATGCAATAATTGCTGTGTTTGCCTTTACAATTGCATAGCTATTTCGTTTTTTTGGCAAAAGATCATTTGTTATTGCAGCTGAACTACTTAAAATTTGTGAATCTGCAGTTGAAAGTGTTGCAGAAAATAACCCAGCAAGAATAAAACCTATTAAAAACTCAGGTAGTAAGTTTTTAGCTAAAGTTGGAAGAGCAAGTTCTGGATCAAAAATGCCGTCAAATGGAATTAAAATTCTTGCAATCAAACCTGTTCCAATTGTCAAAGCAAAGAAAAATAAGTACCAGCTATAGTAATAGATACGAATTTTTTTGACACTTTCTGGTTTATCAAGAGCCATAAAACTTGTCATAATATGAGGTTGACCGATAATTCCAAAACCACCAAAGAACCAACCAATTAAGAAAAACAACAACCCAAAACCTTGATTAAAAATTATTTTGTCAGGAAAAATATCGCAAAAATCAGGTGAAATATGATTTATTGCTGAAAAAAAGTTTGAAAAACCTCCAATTTCATAAAGACCTGAGAAGAAAATTAATGCCATTGAGGTAATCATTATAAAAGATTGCAAAGTATTAATCCAAATTGAAGCTCTAATTCCTCCAAAAGAAGAGTAAATTAGCACAACTAAACCACCTAAAATTACCCCAATTACAAACTGTGAACCAAATATTGCTTCCATTGCTTTTCCACCTGCCTTAAATTGGGCAGCTGCATAAACAGTAAGAAAAATAGCAACAATTAATGCGCTGATAACTCGTAAAATTTTATAATCCACCCCACCCCATTTACTAATTAATTCTGAAAAACTTAGAGAGTGAGATTTTCCCGCAAAGGCGCGAAATTTTTGGTGAATAAAAAGTGAAGCGCAAAAATCACCTATTAGCGCACAAATCATAATCCAAAAAGCTGAAATTCCATTGGTATAAGCATAACCAATCATTCCAATAAACATATATCCAGAATTATTGGTTGCAACCGCAGCTAAAGCTATTTTCCATGGTTTTTCAGCATGGCTTGCAAGCAAATAATCAGAACTAGTTTTTTTAGATTTTGTTGAAGAAAAAACTCCAACTGTAATAAATAATAATAAAAAAAGAATAAAACTGCTGAGAATCATAGTTAGTTTTTTGTTTATGAGTTTTTTGTAAATTCAAATTTTTACTATACTGTAATTTTAATCAACACTCTTTAATATTTAGCAGCACTCTTTTTATGTATTTCGCTTGGGTATCATTAATATTTTGAGTCGGCACCACTTAAAACCGATAGGAAAATCCAGTGATAAAGTTAAAATCTTCAGCTGCTTTCGAAACACCAAAATTTGTAACAATATCAATAGAAAGGTTTTTGTTAACTTGATAAATTGTTCCAAAATCAAGATAATTTTTTGCCGATGTTTTTGAATGTAAAATACTAAAAGAAGCTATTTCAATATAGCTATAAATTTTTGGCGTTAGGTTTTTCCCAAAATCAATAATGTTGCCAACCAAAGCAGCATATGATGAATTATCCATTTTTCTCACAATAGAAACATCAAAAAGGTAAGATAGTAAATATTCTTCCATCTTGTAGTCGTAATGAGTTTTTAAGCCACCTTCATAGTAATCATTTGAATAGTTTTTTTTGCTGGCTGGAATTTTTAGGTAAGGCATTAAAGCTAAAGAACCTCGATTTTTTGTAGGATCTCCACCAAAAATATTTTTCTTATAACGCACCAAAACATCATCATTAGTTCTAATATTATTACTTTGTGCAGTTTGTAGATTTTTAGTTTTTTGCCAAATAAAAGGCGTTACAACCAAAGAAATTTCACTGTTTTTAGTAATTCCAAGCCTAAAAGTTGTTGAGTTAAAAACTGATTTTTGTTTTAGCTTCTGTTGCGCATTTTTATTGGCGGTAAATGAGTAAAGTGTACTTTCAATTTGTAAATGTCCAACATCAATTATGTATGATGAAGAGTTTTTGCTAGGACGCTCAGTTGTCATTGGACGCATTTTTGAATCAGGCACCGGATTTGATAAAGAATACGGTTCTGCAAAAGCTGAATTGATTAAAAAGATTGTGCTAAAGAAAAAGAAAATTTTTTGCAAAATATGTAAAATGTACTTTGTATTTTTAATCAATGAAGTAACTAAGTTTTAAGCAAAAAAATCAACAAAATATTTTAAACTCCTTCAAATTGGTATACTGATAATTAGCGAAAGATCTCAGTATAAAAATAAGAAGTAAATATGAAAACTCGTATTCACAGAAAAAAGGCATTGTCATGTTGAGCTTAGAATTTGTTTTACAAATTCTTGGCGAAACATCTCATGCTTTTAAACTCCGAAACCAAACTCCTGAGATCCTTCGCTTCGCTCAGGATGACAGAGTGTGATTAGACAATATTCATTACAGAACTTCATTTATTTTTTACATGAACTTTTAGTCGTGGTTGCAAACCCAGACCAGCATTTGGAAATTAGAATGGAATATAATCATCAATAAAGTCACTTAATCCTAATCCATCAAGACTCGGATAAGTATCTACGATTTCCTTTATAAGTTCACGCCAAATCTCTTCATTTCTATATCCTTCAGTTTCTGAGAAAAGATTTTTAAAAAATTCGTCAATTCTTCTAGCTCCCAATATCTGATTTTTACCTCCAAAATACTTATTATTTTTAATCGACCCATCTAAAATTTTTTTAACGTCATTAGAGTCAAAGAATTCACAATATTTTAAAAGGATATCTCCGTTTTTAATAGCATCATCGAAATTACTAGATTCTAAAAACATTTTTATGGCATAGTTCTTTAAAGTGCTTGATGAACTATTTTCTATTACATGATAGAGAGACAATTTATCTGCATTTTTTACCCAATCTAACAGTTCTTTTTTAATCAGATTATTGTTATCTGATATTTTAGGAACATTTAGTAAAAATACCTCTTCAGAAGATAGGTTTTTAATAACGTTAAATAACCTTAATCTTGTCTCTTGATTAAGATAAGTTTCTATAAATCTGCATTCATTCGAAATAAATAATAGAGATTTTATACCATCTTCACCAATTCTATTATACATAAAATCTCTAATGGCTTCAGAAGTAATTTTTTCATTTATCGAAAAGGTAGCACTCAATGCAGAACAAACTTTTTTCATTGTCTTTACATCAAAAACATCATCAACTTTAGAAAAATTAATGACTTTTTTTAGCAGGCGTTTTGTAAAGTTAGAGAGTAAAGATTTTCTCGCTCTACCTAAGTACTTTGGATCGGATAGAATTTTTTTTGCAGAGCCAATATCGCCTTCAAAAGTATCTCCTATAACCATATTAAAAAGATCTTCTTCTATTGCCTTTCCTTGTGTTACTGGGTGAATAAAAAGAATATTACATGCTTTAACTATGTGACTTCTAGCAGTTTCAGGATTTATACCAAAACATAAATCTATACTCCCATTAAAGCCATATCTAAACATTCATTAAAATTCTCAAATTTGTTTCTAATTTTCTTAACTGTATTTTTTACATGGCCCCATTTTTGCTCAATTGGATTG
>JACCEA010697048.1_pt1 | contig 12902 bp, 11 predicted proteins | sample 7449851 | NCBI WGS metagenome assembly JACCEA01 (sample SAMN15323453, study PRJNA562643) | freshwater metagenome | isolation source: river surface water | place: USA:Blue River Watershed | collected 2017-08-18 | reverse complement strand
GTGACAGCCTCTACGCTGCACTTGCTACTGAGGCGGGTGATGCAAAGGCCTTTAAAGAGGGTCTGGAGATTACTCTCAAGCAATTGCTGTCTGCATTTGAGAAAGGTCGTTTAGTAGAAATTAACCCCGCACCTGGCTCTAAGTTTGATCCCCATCAGCATCAAGCAATATCGATGGTTCCTTCAGACCAGGAGCCCAATACCGTGGTTTCGGTATTGCAAAGAGGCTTTCTCATTGCGGATCGGGTATTACGCCCAGCCTTAGTAACTGTTAGTCAGACGAAATAATTACTGAATCCAGTAAATTCAAGGGCTTAGAGCCCTTGAAATTGGTCAAATTGCCCCCATCTAGTAGTTATCGGGAAGTACTTATCTATTTATTTTGGAGCCATTATGGGAAAGATTATTGGAATTGACTTAGGAACCACGAATTCCTGTGTCGCCGTTATTGAAAACAATGCACCGAAGGTGATTGAAAATGCAGAGGGCGCCAGAACAACGCCGTCCATCATTGCTTACATGGAAGATGGTGAAGTGTTAGTGGGTGCTCCCGCGAAGCGCCAGTCTGTCACAAATCCTAAAAACACGATTTATGCAGTCAAGCGATTGATTGGCCGTAAATTTACCGATGCTGAAGTGCAAAAAGATATTAACTTAATGCCTTACAGCATCATTGCTGCTGACAATGGAGATGCTTGGGTATCTGTGCGTGACAAGAAGATTGCGCCACAGCAAGTCTCTGCCGAAGTTTTGCGCAAGATGAAAAAAACTGCCGAAGATTATCTTGGCGAAGAAGTTACAGAGGCTGTCATTACAGTCCCTGCTTACTTTAACGACAGTCAGCGCCAAGCAACTAAAGATGCTGGCCGTATTGCTGGATTGGAAGTTAAGCGCATTATTAACGAGCCTACAGCTGCGGCATTGGCTTTTGGACTTGATAAGCAGGACAAGGCTGATCGTAAGATTGCAGTCTACGATCTTGGTGGTGGCACCTTTGACGTTTCCATTATTGAAATTGCCAATGTGGATGGCGAGAAGCAGTTTGAAGTTTTATCAACCAACGGTGATACCTTCTTGGGTGGTGAGGACTTTGACCAGCGCATCATTGATTGGATCATTGCTGAGTTTAAAAAGGAACAAGGCGTTGATCTCAGTAAAGATGTCCTAGCGCTCCAGCGCTTGAAGGATGCTGCTGAGAAGGCCAAGATTGAGCTTTCCTCCTCACAACAAACTGAAATTAATCTACCTTATGTCACTGCGGATGCAAGTGGTCCTAAGCACCTCAACTTGAAGCTAACCCGCTCTAAGTTGGAGTCTTTGGTTGAAGAACTCATTACGCGCACAATGGGGCCTTGCCAAGTTGCTATGAAAGATGCGGGCGTATCTGCCTCCGATATTGACGATGTCATTTTGGTGGGTGGTCAAACTCGTATGCCCAAAGTTCAAGAGCAAGTGAAAGCCATCTTTGGCAAAGAGCCTCGTAAAGATGTAAATCCTGACGAGGCTGTTGCTGTAGGTGCTGCAATTCAGGGTTCTGTCTTGGCTGGCGACCGTAAAGATGTATTGCTCCTTGATGTAACACCTTTATCCCTTGGTATTGAAACCTTGGGTGGTGTGATGACCAAGATGATTCAGAAAAATACGACGATCCCAACGAAGCACTCACAAGTCTTCTCAACAGCAGAAGATAACCAACCTGCGGTGACGATTAAGTGTTACCAAGGTGAGCGAGAGATGGCAAGTGCTAATAAGATGCTGGGCGAGTTCAATTTAGAAGGAATTCCTCCGTCACCCCGTGGTCTGCCACAAATCGAGGTCACTTTCGATATTGATGCGAATGGTATTTTGCATGTGACTGCTAAGGACAAAGCCTCTGGCAAGGAAAATAAGATCACCATTAAAGCGAACTCTGGACTCTCAGAGGAAGAGATTCAGCGTATGGTTAAGGATGCTGAGGCAAATGCCGAGGAAGACCGTAAATTGCTGGAATTGGTTACTGCCAGAAATGCTGCTGATGCTTTGGTTCATTCCACCAAAAAAGCTTTAGAAGAGCATGGCGCAAGCTTAGATGCTGGCGAGAAGAGCAATATTGAGTCTGCCTTGAAGGAGCTGGAAGAGGCTATTAAGGGTAGCGAGAAAGCCAATATTGAAGCTAAAACTGAGGCGTTGGCTAAGGCCAGTCAAAAGCTTGGCGAAAAAGTGTATGCCGCAGAGCAGGCAAAAGCCAATCCGGCCAGTGCCGCAAAGCCAGCGGGCGAGGGTAAGGCGAATGATGCAGAAGTGGTAGATGCAGATTTCAAAGAGGTTGATGAGAAGAAGTAATCTCTTCAGGTAAGGAAGCAAATGCGATGAGTCGGCCATGTGCCGACTTCTCGCTTTTTATCGCTCAAGAAAAGGATCAGCTGTGGCTAAGGGTAAACGGGATTTTTATGAAGTATTAGGTGTTGGAAAAAATGCCAGCGAGGAGGACTTAAAAAAAGCCTATCGCAAACTCGCCATGAAATACCATCCCGATCGCAATCCTGATAATCCAGGAGCAGAGGCCCACTTTAAGGAAGCGAAAGAAGCTTATGAGACCTTATCTGATCCTCAAAAGCGTAGCGCCTATGATCAATATGGCCATGCGGGGGTCGACCCCAGCATGGGAGGTTTTGGGGCCGGAGCAGCAGGAGGCTTTGCAGATGCATTTGGCGATATCTTCGGCGATATCTTTGGTCAAGGGAGAAGTTCCGGTCCTCAAGTTTATAAAGGTGCTGATCTACGTTACAACATGGAGATCACCCTTGAGCAGGCTGCAGAAGGCTACACCACACAAATTCGTGTTCCCAGTTGGAGTAATTGCAAAGCCTGTAGCGGTACAGGTGCAGAGCCTGGCTCGAAAGTAGAGGAGTGTCCTACTTGCGATGGCCGTGGCCAAGTGAGAATTGCTCAGGGATTTTTCTCAATGCAACAGACTTGTCCAAAATGTCGGGGTACTGGACAATTTATTCCAAAGCCGTGCAAAAGCTGTCAGGGCACCGGTAAGACGAAAGAGCAGAAGACTCTTGAAATCAAAATTCCTGCCGGCATTGATGATGGAATGCGTGTTCGCTCTGTCGGTAACGGTGAGCCCGGTATTAATGGAGGACCATCGGGTGATTTATATGTTGAGGTCCATGTTAAAGAACATCCTGTATTCGAGCGAGATGGTAGTGACTTGCATGTACAAATGCCAATCTCATTTGCTACCGCAACGCTTGGCGGTGATATTGAGGTCCCAACCTTGGGAGGGCGGGTTGAGTTAAGTATTCCAGAGGGAACTCAAACGGGCAAAACCTTCCGTTTGCGTGGTAAAGGAATTAAACAATTGCGCTCCTCTTTGCTGGGTGATTTATATGTCCACGTTGCTCTCGAAACCCCGGTTAAGTTATCGGATGAACAAAAATCAATGTTGAAGCAGTTTGAGGAGTCTTTAAGAACAGGTGGGAAGAAGCACAGCCCTCAACAAGAGGGTTGGTTTGATCGGATGAAAAACTTTTTTAATTAAGGTTCAGGAAGCGAAACAGTGCTCAGGCCCGGGGAATTTTCCGGACTTTACTTCCTTGACATAACTCTTAATGGCAGCCTCAATCGAGGGGCTACCCATCATATAGTCTTTTACAAACTTCGGTGCTTTGCCAGGGCTGATGCCCAACATATCTGGAAGTACTAAGACCTGCCCAGAACAATCAGGGCCCGCACCAATACCTATTGTTGGTATGTGAAGGGATTGTGTAATTTTTTCTCCGAGCGCAGAAGGAATTGCCTCGAGTACAAGCATTTGTGCCCCCGCTGCTTCACAGGCATGGGCTTGTTCCAGCATATGGGTCGCCGCATCCTTGGATTTACCTTGCACTTTATATCCACCGAGGATGTGCACGGACTGGGGTAGGAGGCCTAAGTGAGCGCAGACCGGAACACTGCGTTCAACCAAATATTGAATCACATCAATTTGCCAGTTACCGCCCTCAAGTTTGACCATATCAGCGCCTGCACGCATTAGCTCTGCAGCGGACTCAAGAGCTTGAACTGGATCGCCGTAGGATGCAAAAGGAAGATCGGCGATCAAGAATGCATGATGATTGGCTCGCGCAACACACTCTGTGTGATAAGCCATCTCTTCGATGGTAACTGGGGTAGTACTGCTGTGGCCTTGCACAACATTGCCCAGCGAGTCACCGACCAAAATCACCTCTACACCACAACGATTGAGTAAGGCGCTCATCGTTGAGTCGTAGGCAGTGAGAACGGCAATCTTCTCACCTTCACTATGCATTGCGATCAGCTTGGTAATCGTGATTGGCTTATTGTCTTGTAAATAGCTCATATCGTGATTTTAATCGAGACCCCGTGGATACGATATTGGGGGACATCTCCCCTCAATCAATTAGTGGACTTGCTGACCGCAATCACAATGTTTGCAGGTTAAGCGAGTAATGCGTTGGTCGGCAATTTGTGGCAAAAATTCTTTCAGTGGGCCACGATCGGGTAGGAAGAAATCTGGGCAGATTTCAAGAAGGGGGAGAATGACAAAAGAGCGTTCAGTAATTCTTGGATGTGGAATAGTAAGGTCTGAATGGTCCTGTTTTACGCCTTCATAAAACAAAATATCTAGATCAAGAGTACGCGGCGCATTGGCAAACGGGCGTTCACGACCAAATTGCTGTTCAATGGTTTGGCAAACATACAATAAACCATAAGGGTTTAGTTGTGTATCAACCTCAACTACCGCGTTGATGTAATCGTCACCCACCGCATTAACGGGCGCGCTTTGATAAAAGCAGCTCTTGTTGAGAATATGAACTTCGATATGTTGCGCTAGGCAAACGATGGCATCAGTGATGATCTGCCGAGCATCCCCAATGTTTCCACCAAATCCAATAAAGGCCTGCGCCATATTTATTCCATTTGAAATATGGCTTACTTTACTGAAAAAAAATTATTCGTGCTTGCCGTCACCCATTTCGAGATCCATGCTTTTTTCAGCCTCTTTGAGAGGCTTTTTTGAGCGTCTGCGCCTTTTCTTATTGGGGTTTGATGGAACTTGACCAGACTGGAGATCCTCCTCCTTTGCTTTCGCTAAGAGCGCCTCCCGTTCGGGTAAATCCGCATGAATAAAATCCGTCCACCACTGTCCAAGACTTGCATTGCACGATCCCGTTTGACTACGGAGAAGCATGAAGTCATATCCCGCCCTAAAGCGGGGTACTTCGAGAAGGCGATAGGGATAGCGCCCAATACGCTTTTCAAAACGGGGTTGCATGGTCCAAATATCGCGCATATCTCCCTCATGACGACGTTGGATGGTGATCCCCGCATTTTGTTGGGCAATGGTGTCGTCAATTGCAGCATGAAGAGCTGGTAAATGAGGCATCCCGCCAGCCAGCAATGATCGCCAGCGCAGCTCTAAGTCAGGCCATAAGAGGGCGGCAAATAAAAATCCTGGCGATACCGATTTGCCAGATTGAATCCGCTCGTCGGTATTACGTAAAGCCCGTTGAATAAATTGTGCCGAAGAATCATTTGCTAATGCTTTATCAATCAAGGGTAAGAGGCCATGATGCAGTCCCGCATCCTGCAGTGCCTGAATACCAGCCCATGCATGACCAGACATGAGTAGCTTTAGGATCTCATCAAAGAGTCGGGCGCTGGGCACATCGTGAATGAGATCGCCAAGCTCCGAGATCGGCTTTAGAGTTTCTGATTCAATCTGAAAATTTGTTTTTGCTGCAAATCGAATTGCGCGCAACATGCGAACAGGATCTTCGCGATACCGTTTGCTTGGGTTGCCAATCATACGAATCGTTTTGGCGCGAATATCGTTCATACCACCGTGATAATCCAGAACTGTCTCACTGGCTGGGTCATAGTACATCGCGTTGATCGTGAAATCACGCCGTGCCGCATCTTCAGCGTGGCTACCCCAAACGTTATCCCGCAAGATGCGACCACTCTCAGCCACATGTTCACCCACATTCTCAAGAACTGCTCTGAAAGTAGAAACTTCAATTATTTCTGGGCGCTCTTTTCCAAAAAAGGTCACGTGTACGATTTGAAAGCGCCGCCCAATTAAGCGAGAGCGCCGAAATAACTTTTGGACTTGCTCAGGGGTTGCGTTGGTCGCAACATCAAAATCTTTAGGTGCTATGCCCAATACAAGATCGCGTACAGCGCCGCCAACAATATAGGCTTTATATCCTGCTTGTTGGAGTGTATGGGTAACTTTGACCGCATTCTTCGAGAGAAGCATGGGATCAATCCGGTGGGTTTTCTTATGGACTTTATGAGCAACAAGGATTGCACCCGATTGATTGGATTTGGGACGCGGGCCTCGACGTAGCAGGCGATCGAGAAATTTCGCAATCATGGGTGGCTAGATCGTAAGTGGCTAAGTTGACTGAAAAAGTTCAAGAATCGGCCAGTTTCGTTTTTCAGCTTCAGCCCTAAGGCGCGCATCTGGGTTCGTTGCAATAGGGTCACTCACGCACTCTAACAGAGGTAGATCATTAATCGAATCGGAGTAGAAGAAACTCTTGTCTAGGTTTTCAAAGGATAAGCCTTGATCGTTTAGCCAGGCATGTACGCGGGTTACCTTTCCTTCTTTAAAGCTCGGAATCCCTCGAATGCCACCCGTAAAACGACCATCTGCTTGATTATTTTCTGTTGCAGGATCGGTAGCAACCAAATGCTCAATACCAAACGCATGCACAATGGGTCGTGTGACAAAGCTGTTTGTAGCTGTTACAACGCAGCACAGGTCACCAGCAGCCCGATGTTTTTGAACCAAGGCCAATGACGCTGGATGCAACTGACCACTAATCTTTTCTTGCATGAAAGAATCGTGCCACTGTTGGAGTTGCTCGCGAGTATTTTCCGATAAGGGCTTTAGTGCAAAGCGTAAGAAGGCGTCAATATCCAACTTCCCAACTTTATAGTCAGCATAGAACTGATCGTTTGCTTTTGCATATTTCTCGCCATCAACAACACCTTGGCGAACCAAAAATTGGCCCCACTCATAATCGCTATCAAAGGGAAGAAGAGTGTGATCTAAATCAAATAAAGCTAGACGTGTCATTTTTTATTTCCGGCAATTTGAAGGAGTTCGCGGACTAAGGGGAGCGTAATTGCTCGTTTCGTTTCAAGGGAGTATGCATCTAGGGCATCGATCATTGCCATGAGACTGGGCATATCGCGATAGAAATGATTGATTAGCCATGGCAATACATCCGCCGATAAGTTTAGGCCCCGATCTTTAGCGGCCCGTGAAAGTGCAGCAACCTTTTCTGAGTCTGTTAGGGGATGTACCTGAAAAATCAGTCCCCAAGCTAAGCGAGTCCGCAGATCTTCCCGCAATTGCAAACCATGGGGTGCAAGAGTGCCGGCAAGATAAATAAAGTACCGTGAGCAGGCTTGGACTAAATTAAGGATCCTAAAAAGACTGCCCTGCAGACGTTCATCAAGCTGATCAACATCATCGACGGTGATGACAATGACCTCTTGATTGTTTAATCTGGAAAGCTGATCCTCAAGATCTATCCACGCATTTGGCTGATTCGGATTGAGATCGCTTTGGCGGATACTTTTACCCCTAGCAGCATTGCTAATCGCCTGCAAAAGATGACTGCGACCGGAGCCGCTTGCTCCCCACCAATATAGCCAACGGCGCTCAAGGGGGTTGGTATCCTCGGTGGATACGAGCGGCCAAGATGCTATCGATTGTTCGATTGCATCTTTTAGTTCCTCATTGCCGCTAACTAGAAAATTATGTATCGAGGCTGGCGGTGTTTGGCTTAGGTCAAGCGCAAATTGACGGGGTAGGGCAGAAGAATGACTCATGAACTCCTAGTTATTTGCGATACCAAGCACTTTGTTCGTAGAGCGACCAAGCGAAACGAATGAGGACCAGCACGATTGCGCTAGCCGGCAATGCTAAGAGGACACCGAAGAAGCCAAATAGTTTGGCGAAAATTAATAGGGCAAAAAGAACTGCAACAGGGTGAAGACCAATTCGTTCGCCGACTAAGCGCGGAGTCAAGAAAAATCCCTCAAGTACTTGCCCGATCCCAAAGACGATCAAGACAATAATGAGTTCAGTACCAAAACCAAATTGCAAAATAACAGAAAGTACCGCGAGGATTAAACCAATTGCGATACCAATATAGGGAATGATGATCACTAAAGCGGTAAATACGCCCAAGCCAAGAGCGCCCTGCATACCAGTAAGGCTAAGACCGGCGCTATAGAAAACAGCCATGATCAAGATCACCAACATCTGTCCTCGTAGGTACTGAGAGAGAAGTTCATCGGTCTCTTTCACCAACTGTTGCGCAGTCACTTGAAAACGGATGGGAATTAATTGTTTGAGTAAGGCAAAAAAGTGATCCCAATCGATTAACAAATAAAACAGGACAAAGAGGATCAAAATCAAATTAACAAAACCACCCACTACGGAGCTGCCTGAAGCCAAAACAGTTTCAATGCTGGTGCTCAGAATTTGATTGGCATTTGCTGAAAAATGTGCAGTAATTTGATGAGTAATCGCCTCTCGAAGTGCTGTCCAATCAATATCAATATTGAGGCTGGTCAGTTTTGGGGCAAGCCATGTCTGAATACTCTGTAACCAAATTGGTAACTGTGCTTTGATGAGGGGGATTTCATAGCGCAGGAGATTAATTAATAAAAGCAAGATGATGGCTAATACAGTCAAGCCAAAAAGAATGCTGATGGAGCTCGCAAAGACTTTACCCAGGCCAATACCCTCGATCCGCAGACAAATGGGCCGCAGGATATAGGCCAAGATAAAAGCAACAAGAAAGGGGGTAAAAATTTCTGCCATACGGCCTCAATACTCTAGAATTCAGAGATTCTACCGATCAAAATGAACGAATAAGCGGATTTCCAGTATTTCCCTGATTTTCCCAAAGACCAAACGATGACCAATTCTTCCAAACCCCAATCAGCCCCAGGCCTCTCCTATCGTGACGCAGGTGTCGATATTGATGCTGGTGACGCCCTAGTAGACCGTATTAAGCCTTTTGCCAAGAAAACCATGCGGGAAGGTGTTTTGGCTGGAATCGGGGGCTTTGGGGCCCTATTTGAGGTTCCAAAGAGGTATCGGGAGCCTGTTCTCGTCTCAGGCACTGATGGTGTTGGAACTAAGTTGAAATTGGCCTTTGAGTGGAATTGCCATGAGACCATTGGCCAAGATTTAGTGGCCATGAGTGTTAATGACATTTTGGTGCAGGGGGCTGAGTCCCTCTTCTTTCTCGACTACTTCGCCTGCGGCAAGCTCTCAGTCGATACCGCGACTACAGTAGTTGCGGGGATCGCCAAAGGGTGTGAGTTAGCAGGATGCGCCCTAATTGGTGGTGAGACTGCCGAGATGCCGGGAATGTATCCCCCGGGCGAATATGATTTGGCGGGTTTTGCAGTTGGCGTGGTTGAGAAATCAAAGATTATTAATGGATCTACCATCAAACCGGGTGATAGTGTTATTGGCATTGCCTCGAGTGGTGCGCACTCGAATGGCTATTCCTTAATCCGCAAGATTATTGAACGTGCCGGAGCAAAACCGACCGAAGAGATTGCCGGCCGTTCTTTGCGTGAGCTGGTGATGGCGCCCACCCAAATCTATGTCAAGCCATTATTGAATATCATGGCAAATCACTCGATTAAAGGTTTAGCCCATATTACTGGCGGCGGCTTGGTCGACAATGTGCCTCGCGTTCTCCCGGAGAATACTCAAGCAGTACTTCATCGTGATTCATGGCAGATGCCAGATTTGTTCCGCTGGTTACAAATGAAGGGCGGCGTCGCTGATGCAGAGATGGTGCGCGTATTTAATTGCGGAATTGGTATGGTCGTCGTGGTTAGTCAGCAGGATGCTGATGCAGTTATTGACAGCATTAATCAACAGGGTCTACGGTCTTGGAGTTTGGGCGAGATTGTGGAACGTCCCCAAGGCGCCCCACAGACTATTGTGATCTAACTGAGGCCCCGCAAAAGGGCAAGACATTTTTTCTGGGCCAGTTCCATTTGCTCAGAATCAAACGGATCAAAAACCTGACGATTCATGGCGCGTAGCCATGTCATTTGTCGTTTGCTCAATTGTCGCGTGGCAGCGCAGGCTTTTTGCTTCATCGTCTCCCAATCTGACTCGCCTGCTAGATATTCCCAAACTTGTCGATACCCTACAGAGCGAATGGCAGGGAGATTCGGATGGAGGTCGCCACGATTTCGAAGGAGCTCCACCTCGGCAATGAAATTACTATTGAGCATTTGATCAAAACGCTGTTCTAAGCGGGCATGCAAGACTTTGCGATCTGATGGTTCCAGTGAGATAAGCTCAACCCAATCCGGATTAGGCTCTTGCTTTCGACCAGCAAGGCTGGGGGTTTCTTCGAAGAGATCGGATAGTGGTCGACCAGTAATTGCAAATACTTCCAGGGCGCGTTGTATACGCTGACTATCGTTGGGCTGAAGTCGCTCTGCACTGGACGGGTCTAGTAAAGCTAACTTTGCATGCATAGCAGGCCAACCAATTTGAGCGGCTTCACGATCCAATTGATCGCGTACTTTTGTGTCTGCCGGGGGTAAGTTTGAGAAACCATAGACCCATGCGCGCCAATAGAGCATCGTGCCACCGACAACGATAGGAATACTTCCACGTTGTTTAATTTCGGCAACGAGCTCCTTAGCATCGCTCGCAAATTGAGCTGCAGAGTAATGTTGGCTCGGATCCAAAATATCAATTAAGTGATGGACAACCTCTGTTTGTTCTGCCGCACTTGGTTTTGCAGTACCGATATCCATTCCCTTGTAAACCAAGGCGGAGTCCATACTAATGATTTCAACCTTGAGGCCTAGCTCTTTACATTGGCGAGCAAGTGCAAGTGCTAAGTTACTTTTTCCGACTCCAGTGGGGCCGACGATGGATAAAACCTTAGTTGGCATCAATCACAAACGATTTAATGTTGCCGCACTTGATTTTCAAGGGTTGCGATGTGCTCACGAATTTCCTCTGCATCGCTGGCATTGGGCTCGGCACTTAAATACGTTTGCATATCTTCAATCGCTGGGCGGAGATACTCTAATTGCGCAAAAATCAATCCACGATCCCGCACTTCCTCAATAGAGTCTGGCAACAAAATGACAAGGCGTTGTTGAACCCCCAGCAGGCGCTCCCAACGCTCATGTTCGGTGTAGATTAACTTTAGGTTACGCAAAAAGCGAGACAGTATTTCTCGAGAACTAGAGACTCGCAGAAAAACATTCAGAGGTAATTGCAGCTCGCCAACATAGCCACGAGCCTCTAGGTATGGATCTAGCATTTCTTGAAGCTCATGTTTTGCTAGAGATGCACCAGTCAAGGGATCCATGATGACCTCCCCCTGAGGAAGAGAAACTCTAAGCATAAAGTGGTTTGGAAACGATACGCCGCGAATTTTTAAACCAATTTGATGCCCTAATTCCATCATCAGGATTGCTAACGAGATGGGTATGCCTCGGCGACTGTGCAAAACATGATGTATGTAAGAGTTCTCCGGCGCATAAAAATCATTGGGGTTAGGACCAAAGCCGAGTTCAGTGTAGAAAAAATGTTTGAGTTGCTGTAAGCGCTGTACAGCAGAGGCGTCTGCAGAAATACGTTTTTTAAGACGATCTCCTAATTGATCAATTTCATCGAGTGTATGTTGTACATCAAGATCAGGAAAAGCGTGTTGGGCAACTGCAATACTTGCCTCGGTGAGGGGAAAATGTTCGTCCTCAGCAACAAGGGTGGAAAAGTAATCGAGCTGTTGGGTTGGCATATTTCCTATTTTGCATGACGCAGGAAATTTTGCCAGCGCAATCCGACCAGCCAGAGGGCGGCGAAGTAAACAACAGCTGCAGCCATTAGCCAAAGCCCTAGAAGACCAATCCGCATGAAGGGATTTGCCTGTAATGCTAACCAGTCGTGTGCACTTGCACCATAAAAGAGCAGCAGGCCAAGTGGCAATAAACCAACAGAGAGCTGACCGAGGTATTTCATCCAACCGGCAGAGACTGGAAGGGCGCCACGTTTTCGGAGGCCAAACCACAAAAGCCCTGCATTGATGCAAGCGCCTAAGCCAACCGATAGCGCCAGTCCTGCATGCGCAAATATTGGAACCAGGACGATATTGGCTAGCTGGGTAAACACGAGGACTAGTAATGCAATTTTGACTGGTGTACGAATATCTTGGCGGGAGTAAAAGCCAGGGGCCAAAATCTTTACAAGGATTAATCCAATTAAGCCAACCCCATAGGCGGCAAGTGCCTGACGGGTCATCTCCACATCCAGGTTATTGAATTGACCGTAGTGATACAGCACTGCCGAAATTGGCGTACCAAAGAGAAAGAGAGCCAATGCGCAAGGAGCAGCAAGTAAAAAGGTTAGCCGAAGCCCCCAGACCAATAGTTCGCCCGCCTGCTGGGTATCTTGATTGGCATTCGCCTTGCTAAGGCTTGGAAGTAAAACGGTTCCAAGTGCGACCCCCAAGAGTGCTGTCGGAAATTCCATCAGGCGGTCGGCATAAGAGAGCCATGAAACGCTCCCGGTTTGCAAATGGGAGGCGATATTGGTGTTGATAATCAATGAAATCTGCGCCACAGACACAGCAAAGACAGCGGGTACCATTAATTTAATAACGCGCCGCGCATCAGGATTTTGCCAAGCTGCCTTGATTGCTTTCGGAAAAATAGCGATTCGTGGCAAGAGCCCTAATTTTAGAAGTGCCGGTATTTGAATGCCAAGCTGCAAGATGCCGCCAACAATCACACCAGCACTGAGAGCATATATCGGCTGTTCAAGGTGTGGCGCTACTATCACGGCCCCACCGATGAGGGATAGGTTGAGAAGAACGG
>JACCEA012105536.1_pt1 | contig 12903 bp, 21 predicted proteins | sample 7449851 | NCBI WGS metagenome assembly JACCEA01 (sample SAMN15323453, study PRJNA562643) | freshwater metagenome | isolation source: river surface water | place: USA:Blue River Watershed | collected 2017-08-18 | reverse complement strand
TTTTGAAACAAATTTCAAAATTTCTTCAAATTTAAGTGAAATTTAAGGATATTTTTTGTATAATATCCTTATAAAAAGAAAAAGTAGTATAAATAAAAATACTAAAACAAAATATTCAAGATAGGAGCACACTAAAATGAAAACATTAAACAATGTAATCAGACAAACTGTAACTGTTCAAAGTACAAGTATGTGTAGTAGTGCTGTCTTGACTGCCGGAAACACTAGGGGATTATGTGGCTTAGTGTGGTGTAAGGCTGACCTTTCAGAAGGAGTAAGTGAAATTTAAGAAAAATAAATTTCATTTCTCTAAAAGGGAAAGGTTAGTTTACTTTGTGTAGATTAACCTTTCCCTTTTTTTTTGCTTTAAAGAAAATGAGAAAACAAAAAGCCGCTATGGTGGAATAGGTAGACACAAGAGATTTAAAATCTCTCGGAGGAAACTCTGTATCAGTTCAAATCTGATTAGCGGCACCAAAAACAAAAGCCGTCTTAGCTCAGCTGGATAGAGAGATGCTCTCATAAGACATAGGTTGGTTGTTCAATTATATATAAATCGCTTTAGCTCAACTGGATAGAGCAAGAAGTTTCTACCTTCTAGGTTGTGGGTTCGAGTCCCTCAAGCGATACCATTTAAAAATTGCGGGTATGGCATAGTGGTTTGTGCATCAGCCTTCCAAGCTGACTACGGGGTTTCGATTACCCCTACCCTAACTTAGGAATGATTCACCTTTACGTGGTCTAAGTTATAAGTAATTATTTTTAAAATAATGAAACTAAGAAATCATAAGAGTTTTTTAAGTATCGAACTAATGAAAAAAATGTTGGAAAAATGTATAATTAATAATGTAGGAGATACATTATGAAATATTACACAGTTTACAAAATTACAAATTTAGTTAATGATAAAATTTATATTGGTGCACATCAAACATTTAAATTAGATGACGCCTATATGGGTTCTGGTTCAGAGATTACCAAAGCGATACATAAAATTGGTAAAATCAATTTCAAGAAGGAAATCTTATATTTGTTGGAAGATGAGAATTCTATGTTTGATAAAGAAGCTGAAATAGTTACTGATGAGTTTATTAAATTGGATAGTAATTATAATATTGTACCGGGCGGTGGCGGTTGGACCATTGAAACTGCTAGAAATGGTAGGACTAAAACTAACAAAATTTTAGAAGAAAAATATGGTTCTGATTGGAGAACAGTAGTGGGTAAGATGGGAGCAAAAGCTTCAAATACATCAGAAGCCAAGGCTAAAAGAAAAGAAACTATGTTGAAAAACCTGGGTACTATTGGTATAAAAAGTATGTTGGGTAAAAACCATACAGATGATGCCAAAATGAAAATTGGTAAAGCTAATAGCAAATACCAAAAAGGTGAAGGTAATTCACAATTTGGAACAGTATGGGTAAGTAATACTATTGAGAGAACTACTTATAAGATTAAGGCAGAAGGTTTAGAGAATGAACTTTCTAAATTAGGTGTTGTTAAAGGATCTATTAGGAATTTTGAAAAGTATTTTTTAGAGATAGAAAATAAAGAGAAATTATTATTAGAAAAAGAACAACAGAAGCTAGAGAAATCTCAAGAGAGGATTAAACTGGCTGAAAGTTTTAATAAAATTAAAGAAAATGAACAGTTGAAGTCTTTAAGAGAGTTACATACTCATTTAAAAAAAGAAAATTTATTTAGTTATTCGGAAGAAGCTTTAAGATTATTATTGAAAGAATTATAATATGTGAATTTAGTTCAGTGGTGTAGCAATACATTGCCAATGTATAGGTCGTCGGTTCGAATCCGATAATTCGCTAATCGGAGATGTAATCCACCTTTACGTGGTATAGGATATAAGTAGCCAAAAAGGCGAAACTAAATTAATCACACTATTGATTTAAGTAGATTTTAAGTTGAATTAATGTATAATATCTATGTAAGTTTAATATAGAGTTAAATTTATAAGCGTCTGTAGTTCAACTGGATAGAATACTCGGTTTCGACCCGAGGGGTTTGTGGGTTCGACTCCTACCAGGCGTACCAATAAAAAACAGGATTAAAATAAATGAGTAGTGATATGAGTTGCAGTTGTAGCGATATGACATCATACTGTAAAAATTATAGCGATAGTAAACCTTCAAAAAACTAACGAAAATTCTTAAAATAGTAGAATTTTCAAAACATTGAAAGTTTTACAATCTCAAAAAAATATATATGCTTGCATAGCTCCAATGGTAGAGCAATCCCATGGTAAGGGAGAGGTTATCGGTTCAACTCCGATTGTGAGCACCAGTATAATAATTTTAACAAATATTATAAAGTAAGATCCGAGAACGGTATCTATAACATTTAAATATAGAGAAGTGGCCGAATGGTGAAGGCACTCCCCTGCTAAGGGAGCGTAGTGATAAAAGTTGCTACTGGGAGTTCGAGTCTCCTCTTCTCTGCCATAAAAACTAAGAAAATATATATTAAAGGAGTAATACATGGAATTAATTGCAATGGGTATTTTTGGGTATATAACATTTTTAGGTATTATTGTTTTGATAGTAAGAGCTAAATCTGATAATAATCCTTATAACATAAATTACTAAAATAAGATGAAACCAACCCTTTATCTAATAGGGTAGCAAGTTTCATTTTATCAAGTTGAATATTTTAAGCGTCAGTGTCCGAGTGGTTTAAGGGGGTCGATTGCAAATCGACTGTAACAGAAATGTGCGCGTGAGTTCGAATCTCACCTGACGCTCCATAAAGGTATTATTAAGTTATATTTTGATATAATTCAATAATATTTTCCAGACCTATAGTAAGTCAGAAAACTGCTATCCTAGTTTTGATATTTCCTAGGTTAATTTAGTTTCTAGAACTAATAAAAAATATAAGTCTTATTAAAGAAATGCATATCTTTTAGGAGGCGAGTGTACCAAGTATAAGTAATTTTAGATAGATTGTAGATACTAAACCTAGAACTGTAGGATGATTTTCCAAGATTTGTCAGATGGTTAGTAACTTATATTGTGGTACTGTTAGATTAGTTTTCACATATTGAGAATATAATGAAAGTTTCACTAAGAACAATATATTAATTTATAAGTTTCTTAGGATTTGCTAATCTAATTTAATATTCGATATTATAAAATAGAAAATGGAGAGAATTATGCGAGATTATCATAAATTAGCGGTTATTAAGCGAGAGGCTCTAAAAATGCATACTAGATTACATAATTTACAGGGTAAGAAGTATACAAGGAAGATTAAATATAATAGTAAAAACTATTAATAAATTGGTGATATAGCTCAGTTGGTTAGAGCGATGCTCTCATAAGGCATAGGTCAGTGGTTCGAATCCACTTATCACTAGTCTAATATGAACAAATACCTTTACGTGGTATTAGACATAATTAGTCAATATTTAATATTGATGAAACTAAATTTTGTTCAAACTGTAAAATGTTGTAGGAATTCGAAATAAATGAAAATATATAATATGAATGAAAAAGATAATAAATTTTACTTGATAACATATTATAATATGTTTTATGAAGCAAGGTTTATAAAATGTCTAACATATGATAATAACCGAACAATATATACCTATAGAACTCGGGATGGAGATATTCATCTTTTCAATAATCAAAAAATTGGTAATCGTTTTTCATATATTACCACATCAAAAGAAGATGCAGTTTTAGAAATAGGAAAAAGATTATATAAAGGTGAGACTGTTAGAAGATTACCTTATACGGAAAACAACATTTTAAAATGGTGCATTCAGCATCATCCTGAAAAATTATTATAATAGGAGGAGAAAAAATGAAGAAAACATATAATGCATTTGGAATTGGTTCTGGAAATGATTCAAATATAAATAATGTAATAGCAAAACTTAATAAAGCTGGAATATCGAAAGATTCATATAGAATAAACTATTTCAATATCAATGCTGAAATAGTTGCTGACAAAAAAATCATAAAACAGATCATTTTAGCGATAAAATAATGTAAAATATATATAAGAGTAATTTTACTCTATTTGTATTGTAAAAAATCCTAAATTTATTTAGGTTGGTGGAGACAAACAGTCCAAAAGTCGTGAATATTGAGAATTAAAAAGAAAGATTACATCGAAATTATATAAAGTCTAAATCTTTAACCATGTGTTCTATGAAGCATATTTGATGCTATTTTAGCAAATCTTTCTTGTTTTTATCTCAATATATTCTTAATAAAAATCAAATTAATTAGAGGATCTATATTGGATTTTGATGTAATATATGAAATAGCCCAAAATCAATTTGATAATTTTTTAAAAAAACAAATCCAAACAAACCCTGAACTTCTTATCAAATACCCCATAACAAATGAAATGAAAAATGAATTTATAGAAGCTGTTTTGCTAAAATATTGGCAGAATGAAGAGATGGATGATTTAGAAATTATTAAATTCATGCATTATAGATTTAAAGCACTAAAAAAATAAAATTGTATTTTGAACAATAACTAACAAAAATTAATAAAGGTGATTACTCACCTTTATCTAATAAATCAATAGCTTTATAAATATCAGCCATCACGGTTTCAATGATAGATGAATGCAACTTAGTTACTCTAATATCGTGTTTAATTTCAAATTTTTTAAAATCAGATACAATAGTTTCAGCTTTTAATCTTTCTTGAATAGCAATAGGATTATCTCCTCTTTTAACCATATTTTTAAATCTTTCTTTTTCTGGAATATCCATATAAATTACAATGGGTGTAACAGGGATATTATTTTCACTTATATATTTAGTTATTTGCATATAACCATTTGGTTCTACAACAAAAACTAAATGATCAGTAGTTTTATTAAATTCATTTGTGGTTAAACCATAATAATTACCTGCAAAGTTTATAGATTCCAATAACATATTATTTTTTTGTAAATTCTCAAATGTTGGGATATCAACAAAGTGATATTCTCTACCATCGTGTTCACCATCTCTTCTAAATCTTGTTGTAGTAGATATAGCTTTGGTAAAACCATCATGAATAATTATTTCATCTTCCAGAGTCGATTTACCAGAACCAGAACCACCTATTATACATACTAATATTCTATTTTTCATTAATTGTATCCTTTTTTAACTTTCATTTTAATATATTTTACAATTTATAAATTATAAATTAAAAACCAATTATATAAATTAGATACAAAAAAAATATAAATATATTATAAGAAAAGTAATTAGGGGTTGTTTTGTAATGATTAAATTTGAAGGTATCACCATAGGTCAGTTCATTTATATTGTAGAGCATGAGCCCGTAACAATTTTGGAATTGAAAGTATTGAATATTGGTTATACATCGGACTATATCAAGCGTATAAAAGTAGCAAATACAGATATATCCTTTGAGATTGATTTTGATACTGTATCACAAAATTGTTTTGATAATAAAGAAACAGCGTATGCGGCAGCAACTAAATTTATTTTTGATGAAACCAATCAATTTATAAGAACCTTAACTGACAATACATTTCAGGATTATTTTGAGTTAGACCAAGCCATTGAAAGATATAAAATTTCAAATCCTGAGATGTTTATATAAATAAAGAGAAATCTAACTTAAAAAAAAGGGGAAAATTAAAATGAAATTAATCGAAAAATTTAAAACAGGTAAAGAGTTTGTTGCTTATGCGGAATATCTATCAGGATATGATTTTGATAATGCTAAATTAACTGCATGGTTTGATAAAAATAATGATTTCGCATTAACATATACTGGGATTATGCAGGCAATCAAACCATTCGTAATTGGTAAATTAAAAACAGCTGGAAAAACACCTGGACAATCTGACGAACCAATAGCTTAAAACTTTTAAAACCCTTTTAAATATTGTAAAATAATAAATAAAAGGGTTTTCTAATGCATAGAAAAGAAACTTCAGTAGTATTTTATGAAGACTATTCAAAAGACATTTTCACTACACTTTCAACCGAAGAAATCAATTTATTTTATGAATTATTAGAAGTAGCTGCACAACAATTTTTAGGTTCATATGCAAAAGAGTTTTCAATAAAAATTAAAAAATTACCATTACAATTTGAAAAAATAATTAGACGCTTAAGAACAATGATAATGGTTGTTAATTATCATAATAACAAAACTATAACTTCGAGAGAAGATATCAATCTTATAAGAAAAGTAAAAATAACACAAAACACATTATATTTTAATTTAGAAAAAGAGATTTTAAAACCTTATATAGAACATAGAAAAGAATTCGACCATGTATTTGTAAAAATAGATTGGGCATTAAAATCGAAATATTCAAAATTCCTATATAGAATATTAACAGAACATCGAGAAACGAAATATAGCATACATTATGAAATGCTTTTAATGTTAATGAATTTATCTGATCCAAAATATCTAGCTGCACGAGCATATAATGTATTTAATAGAGATGTATTAAAAAAATGTGTTGATGAACTTAATGAATGGTCTGATTTAAGAATCGAATATTATCCTATAAAATATAAGAAAGAAAAGAAAATTGTTGAAAAAATAGTATTTGAAGTCACAACACAAGAACCCAAAGAACACCAAAAGGAATTGTCTGAGCAAGAAGAGATGGATATAAATATTTCACAATTAATAGAGCATAAAGCTATTAAAGAATATGAGCGTGTTGCTAAATATTCACATATTATTGATAAATCAGCATACATCAATAGTATTATTAGGAAGTATGATAGAGATGATATAGCAGCTGAAATACGGATAAATAGATGGATTGAATATACAAAAACTGAATTTAGACCATTGACAGATCAGCCTGCTTTACTATGTATAGATCCATATAATAAAAAAGAGATGATAACTATCGATAATGCTTTTGGTTTAGTCGATATTATAAATCATAAACAAATATCAAAAAAACCAAGCATCACTCTTAAAAAATTAAATAATTGGTTGGAACAAGGGGCTGATATTGAATTCAAAGCATTAGGCAGAATATATGAGGACTATTTAATCAGTTATGTAAATTTGACACCTTCTTATTGAAATTTAATTTTACTGTCACCAAACATGCCAAAAATTTTATTCCACCATTCTTTTCTTTTTTTGGCTTTAGCGGCTACATTAAATTGTTTTTCAATTTTAAGAACTTCAATATTAGCCCAAGCTTGAGCCAGAGCTTCTTCTTTAAGTTCATCTTCGGTTTTATCACCTATTCGTATCATTTTGATCTTTTCAAAAACGGTGGTATTATTATTCATTTTATCAAATATATATTGTTCGACTGTTTCAATCACGGCATGAATACCTATATTGATTTTTTCTATTACTTCATCAGGTAAATTCGGAATGATTGATAACATTGACGCTTTGTTATTCGATTTTACATCAGCGTTGTGCTTTTCTATTATGTGAGACCAGTTACTATTAAAATTTGTAGGGTTATCATTTACTTCAACTACTATATATGATTTAGACAAATAACATCTTAAATGTTGACTTTTTTCAAAATATGGTTGCACATAAGATAGTGCTTTAAAACTATTAAAATTGAGCATAGCTTTGAATAATTTAGTAAGCTTATACAAAGATTCTAATAAATCTTCAATAGCAGGAGTTATTTCACCTTTATAGGGTTGAGGAGAAGAATATACCGAATCACCATCATTATAAATTGAATTTCTCATAATATCTTTATAAGATTCATTTAGTGTATTTTTCAATAATTTTGACATTTTGTATATAACCTCACATATATTTTTAAAAAATTAATTTATATTTTACATTTTTAATTTTTTATTTCATAAATGTGTGTATATGGGGATTTGTATAAATAATAAATAAATATTATATGATATTAATGATATGAGGGTTTAATAACAATGTTTGATTGGATAAAAAAAATATTTTTCAATGTTGACAAAGATATTGCCAACAAGGATTCGTGTTCAATCAATGATGTTGTAGGAATTAACACCACTCAAACCAATAGAAATATATTGACTAGTCGTGATATAATTCGTTTAGATTTCACATGGATGTTCTTAGGACTTTAATGTTATAGGTGAAACAAATGATTCATCATGCAAATTATTCAGATAAAATTTAGAGTATTCATTTAACATTTTTTTAGATGTATCTATTCTTGGTTGTTTCCCATCTTTAAAAAGATTAACTAGATAGTCATAAACATCTTTAGAATTATCTAATATCACATTTTTTTTAATAACATCAACAAGTTTAAAATCATTATTTAACATAACTTGAGGACTAGAACTTATATTTATATTTCCAAAGTTTAGGAAAAAATTTTGAACCTTATATTTGTATTCAGGTATTTTAAATGCCAAAGGTTTAAGTATTTTGATAATTTCCATATTATAATCAATTTGTTTAATTTGATTTACAGGTTTAGATGATAATTCTAAATTTGAGTTATTTATACCTGATGTATCTACACCATTCTCAAAGATATCTTGTACACCATCCAAGGCATAAAGATATTTTCTATTTGAAATTTTTTTATAGTCAATCAAATTATTTTTTCTCCAATTAGACAGAGTTTGGTCTGAAATTCTTAATAATTTCATAACTTCTCTAGCGGTTATATAATCATTTTCAGCATATATTTCCGAAGAATTGGTATTTGTTTTATTTTCTCTGTATCTACCATTCAAATATTTTATATTTTGAAGGTCCTTCCAATTCATCATCAATATTTTATTTTCTATAAATGGTTGTAATAGTTCAAGATGTTCTTTAATAATCAACCTTGATTCTTCATCATTGTCAATAATTTCCATAAAATCTTGTCTAAAGCCATCGAAAACTGCTAAACATTCATCAAAATTATTAAAAGTCTGTTTAAAAGATTTACTCGAGTCATATTTGTTATCTAGAGGTTCATTCATAGTGATCGATATTTTATCAGGATAGTATAAAAAATAAATTTCATATTTTTGGTTTTCAAAATCAATTATATCATTACTTTCTATAACAGATTTCAAAACTGAACTATCCATTAGAGAATCAGTTGAAATACTATTATCCGCTACTACAGGGATTTCTTCAAAGACTTCATCTTCACAAAATTCAATACCAAAAGTTATTTGTATATCTTTTGAAAAATCCGAAACCAATTCTATTAAATCTTTATAAACTTTTTCATCTAATTTTCTACCTACAATATAGAGATAATATTTCTCTTCTATCGCTTCCATTAATTCATTTATGATATTGTCATCACCACTTATAATCACCGATTTTTTATATTCAATACCACCGAATTTTTTTTCTATACTCTCTATAAATTCAACCATTTCATCGTGAGTATTTAAACTTTCAAAATATATTTTCTCTTTTATTTTTAATAATACTAAGAACATTATTATCTCCAAAAACTTTTTTATACTTTTATTTATTAATAAAAAAAAGTAAATTGGAATAATTTGGATAATTGGGTTAATATATGATAATTTGGATAATTGGAAAAATATAATTAAGTTGTTTTTTATACTAAAAAAGATATAATATTAAAATTTGAATGATTGTAAGGAATGAATATGAACATAATAATTCAAGAAGAATGGTTTTCAGTTGAACAATGTAGACATAATCCAAATAGATTATATGTATTTGGTGATAATTTAATCAGGATTGGAAAAGGTGGACAAGCTTGTATTCGTGATGAAATAAATTCATATGGTATTGCAACTAAAAGAACACCAAGTATGGATAATCAAGCTTTTTTTGGAGATAGAGCAGATGAAGCACATGCATTATTAAATGATATTCATGGTTTGTTACAAAGATTCTATGATGGAGAGTATGAAACTATTGTATTACCATATGATAAATTGGGTACTGGTCTTGCAAAAATGCAAGAAAAATCTCCTAAATTATTTGTTTGGTTACATGAAACATTATCATTATTATTAGATGTTGATTATAGAGTTTGATAGAAATTTATTTTGAATAATGCTATCTTTGTTAATGATAGCATTATTTTTTATTAGTTTGATTTATTTATTGTAAAAAACCAAATCTGTTAATTGTTCACATTCTGTAATAGATTTTAAAATATACTTTTGATTTGCAGCATTTTTAATATATAAACATTTAGGTATAGGTTTATTTTTAATATAAATTATTTTAAAAAAAGCGGTAGGAACAACTGTTCCATCTTTTAATTTTTTAGTGTTATCTTTAAAAATAGGACCACTAATAACATAAACTTCATGTCCTTCAAAAGCATAATTTCTAGCCATAGCTTCCATAGATGCCCATGCATGTCGATTATTATTAGGGTTCTGAGGCACTATATTTAAAATACTAAAACTTTGATAACTTGCATTATATGTAGGCATATCAGCATCAGGAACCATATGTCCTCTATCATAACCACTATGTTTATAAGCATATAATTTAGCTTGTTTAATATCCACAGGCTCTTGATGAAAAGAGTTTTTTCTGGGAATTTCACTAGCTGTTTGAACTATTGATTTATTCAAATATGATGCAGTATAAACTGGATTTTGATATTTTTCAGAATAACCAACTGTATAATAATCAAAACAAATTTCTTTAATTTCAATTGTTTTTGAAGAAGGAGCTTTACCATCTATAAAAAAATTAGGACATTGACTATTAGCCCCTAAGCCGACCATTGATAATACTAATAAATATAAAATTTTCATAAAAACTCCTTTGTATCATATATTTATTAAAGTTATTAAAGCTTGTATTAATTTAATATAGATTTAAGACTATATGTTGTATAATGATTATAAATTAATTTAGGAGCTATATATGTCGAATACATTGGAATGCAATATTCTAAAAAAATTAGAATGTAATATTCTAGAAAAAGAATTTAAAAAAGATATAGCCTTAAAGGCTATGATTGATGGATATATTATAGTTCACAACCAATTAAAAGATAATGACACTTTTATTATATGGCATAATTATGTATTTTTAGAAGTCCATCTTAAAGTTAATAATAAAGTTAATAAACGAACAATAAATGAAATAGATGTAAATGCATTACCAAAAGAATATTATTCCCTAGCAGAAATTCATGAAAACTCAATTCCACAAACTTTATGGAAATCACATGTAGATGATGCTTATGTAAAAAAATTAAAATTTCATAGTTTTTATAGACAGGATCAAGATACTCAAAAGAAAACTTTAAATGCTATTTGTGTTTATACGGATTGTAATGACAAACAATATGGTGTTAAATTATCTATAAATTTTTTAAAACCTTTTCATTTGAACATCTATTCTGCTACCACAATAGCAACAGAGGGAATTCATCATACACAAAAAGAGGCGGAAAATCGTTTAAAATATTGGACAGAATACCAAATCAGAAATCAAAAAAAAGCTAAAAATAAGATTTTAAAAACAACTGAAAAAGCCAATAAAATATTAGAAAATAAACCTGAGATATTTATATAAAATCAAATATGTGATGATAAGATAAATTTTAATATAACTTTAAGGTTTAATTCAATATAATAAAGAGATTAGATTGAAACAGCATTCAAAAATATAAAATCTATAAAATATAGACTAGATTTATACCAAAATAATCTATTTTGTTTACTATAAATATATAACATATAAAAATTTATAGTGGAGGAATAAAAAATGATATTGCAGGATATATTTGATCATAGTATATTGGGATCACAATCATTAATTGAGTGGTTTCAACTTTTAACAAATGGTCAATGGATAGCTTTTGGTCTTATAATTTTTACTTTTATAATTTTTAAAATGAATTATGTGACTGAGAGTATGCTTGATCTGGATTATATTGATGATAGTCAAATGATACAATATAATTTTATACCTGATTTAGTTATTAAATTGGTGTGGGTTATAATCATTTATGTGTTTTCATATCAATTATGGATAGCACTAGCAATAATAGTATTCAGTATGATTGCAATCATATATAATATGAAGAGATTAGAAACGGTTTTAAAAAAATTCCAAATAAAAAAATGAAAGGCATACATGCTTAAGTTTATAAAAGCTTTTTTCGATAAAAGAAAAAAAAATACTAGAATTAAAAAAATAATAAAACATTGTGGGTGTGTTTGCTATTGTACTCAATGCCATAATCCATTAAATGATGGTGCTTGTGAAGAACTAACACCTGATATTTACAGATATACTTGTAGTGAATGCGGACATAAATCTGTATTTCACTTCGGTATTGCTCCTTGTCCTATAGCTTTAGAAAAAGCATAATAACATATATTAAAAAAATGTAAAATATTCTAAAAAGGTATATTACTTTGACCACAAGAAATGCAACAAAAATATTATTTGAAAGATATTTAAATGATTTTCATTTAACAGATGATTTAACTATATTGGTTAATAAAGCTTTAGATGAAATAGATGTTTATCCTATTGATAAATTAAGCAGATGGTTAGGTTATGTTCAGGCTTATATTATTTTTTCAAAACAGTCTAGCGTAGAAATAGAGAGAGATATTTCTAGACCTTTATTTCATGAAGCCTATGCTTTTGAAGGAATAGACATCCCTGAAAGTTTTTCAACAGAAACCAAAAAAGGAAAATAAAATGAAATGGATTATAGCTATTTGTGCGGTTGTATTATTAACAGGTTGTGAAAATGGTGTGACAAACATTAAAGTTGATGATTATCAAGGCGGACCTATTAAGATAGATGAGGGTGTTTATGTTAAAAAACTATATATTCAAGGTGTAACAGCTTTAGTATATTGTGATGAAAATGGTCGTGTAATTCCAAACACACCTATTAATTCAAAATACAATGAAGGAAAATATACAAAATCTTCTATTGTTTTACAATAATTTCGGTTTAATATTATTTTAAGTTTATCTG
>JACCEA010893482.1_pt1 | contig 12906 bp, 9 predicted proteins | sample 7449851 | NCBI WGS metagenome assembly JACCEA01 (sample SAMN15323453, study PRJNA562643) | freshwater metagenome | isolation source: river surface water | place: USA:Blue River Watershed | collected 2017-08-18 | reverse complement strand
CTGGTCAATGGTTCTGCCACTGGGTGCAGCACCAGTTTCAGTTCCGCTGAACAGTGTTTCAGCCAGTCTTCCAGCACCAGCGGCGGATGAATCAGCGGCAGTACTGAACGGCCACATTGCTCGCAGGCACTGATCGCCACCTGACGCCAATGGCTCATGCGCTTGTCGGTTCGCTCATCCTTCAGGCGCACCTCGCAGCGGCTGGAAACAATTGGCGTGATCTCGGTAACGCCCAATTCGGTGGCCTTCTGAATGGCCCAGTCCATGCGCTCGCCGCGGGACAGACCTTGTCCGATATGGACCTGCAGGGGCGATTCGGCCATGCCGGCCATCTGCTCGCGCAACTCGACGCGGACCGCCTTCTTGCCGGCCTCGATAACCTCGCCAAGGTATTCCACACCACTGCCGTCAAACAGTTGCAGCGCTGCACCTTCGCTCATGCGCAGCACGCGGGAAATGTAATGTGCCTGCGCCTCCGGCAGCGCGTGTTGGCCAAGACTCAGCGGGGCATCAATGAAAAAGCGGGATAGGCGCATACAGGTCACTTCAGGTCAGTTGTGGTAACGGCGTGAACGGTTGGTTTCAGCCCGGATCGCGGTGGTTGGGGTACAGGTTTGCGCCAACCGCCACCCGCACGGACTCGCGGGTCGCCAGATCAATACCTTCGCTGGCAACTTCGGCGAGGAAGTCGATCTGCTCGGGGGTGATCACATAAGGCGGCAGAAAATACACCACGCTGCCCAGCGGACGCAGCAGCGCGCCACGGCTCAGGGCGTGCTGATAGACCTTCAGGCCGCGGCGCTCCTGCCAGGCGTAAGCGGTTTTGCTGGCTTTGTCCTTGACCATTTCGATGGCCAAAGCCATGCCGGTCTGGCGGACCTCGGCAACATGCGGATGCTCTGCAAGGTGAGCGGTGGCAGTTGCCATGCGCGCTGCCAGCGCCTGGTTGGCTTCGATCACGTTATCGTCGCGGAAGATGTCCAGCGTCGCCAATGCCGCCGCGCAGGCCAGCGGGTTGCCGGTATAGGTGTGCGAATGCAGGAAGGCGCGCAGGGTGGCGTAATCATCGTAAAACGCCTGATACACGGTGTTGGTGGTGAGTACCGCGGCCATCGGCAGGTAACCGCCGGTGAGTGCCTTGGACAGCACCAGAAAGTCCGGGGTGATGCCGGCTTGTTCGCAGGCAAACATGCTGCCGGTGCGGCCAAATCCCACAGCGATCTCGTCATGGATCAGGTGCACGCCATAGCGGTCACAGGCTTCGCGCAGCAGGGTCAGGTACACCGGGTGATACATGCGCATGCCACCGGCCCCCTGGATCAGCGGCTCGACGATCACCGCCGCGACTTCATGGTGATGCTCGGCCAGCGTCTGTTCCATGGCTGCGAACATGTTCCGCGAGTGCTCCTCCCAGCCCATGCCCTCGGGGCGCAGGTAGCAGTCCGGGCTGGGCACCTTGATGGTGTCCAGCAGCAGCGCCTTGTAGGTGTCGGTGAACAGCGCCACATCGCCGACCGACATCGCGGCGACGGTTTCGCCGTGGTAGCTGTTGCTCAGGGTGACGAAGCGCTTCTTGGCCGGTTGACCGCAGTTCAGCCAGTAGTGGTAACTCATCTTCAGCGCCACTTCGATACCGGAAGAACCGTTGTCGGCATAGAACACCCGGTCCAGTCCTGGCGGAGTGATCTGCACCAGACGCTCCGAGAGTTCAATCACCGGCTGGTGACTGAAGCCGGCCAGCATCACGTGCTCCAGGCTGTCGAGTTGATCGCGGATGCGCTGGTTGATGCGCGGGTTGCCGTGACCGAAGACATTGACCCACCAAGAGCTGACCGCATCCAGATAGCGCCTGCCGTCGAAGTCTTCCAGCCACACACCGTCGCCACGGCGGATCGGGATCAGCGGCAGCGTTTCATGGTCTTTCATCTGCGTACAGGGATGCCACAGCACATTCAGGTCGCGCTGCATCCACTGGGCATTCAGGCTCATCGGTGATTCTCCTCAGGTAATGCGCGAAGCCTACCAGATCAGGCCGGCGCTTATGTCTGGTCGGGCTCGGAAGGCTGGCGTATCCTGCGCGCCGTTGCCGAGTCAGGAGTGTGCATATGCTAACCCGCGCGTTAAGAGTCAGCCTGCTGTGGCTGTTGCTGGACAGTTCTCTGGCCTGGGCGCAGCAGCCGTCGGCGCTGGTGGTGGGTGCCGGGCTTTCCGGGCTGGCGGCGGCCTATGAGTTGCAGGCGCAGGGTTGGCAAGTCACTGTGCTCGAGGCCAAGGCTGGCGTCGGTGGGCGTGCCGGTCTGGCCTCGGCCGAATGGCTGGGGGATACACAGGCGCAAGCGCAACTGCACCATTACCTGCAACGCTTCAACCTCAAGACGCAACCTGCTCCGGCCTATGTCCGCGAGCCGGTTTATCTGATTGAAGGACGGATTTTCACGCAGGCCGAGCTGCCAGCGGAGATTGCTGTCGCTATCAAACTCTACGAAGCGCGACTCGCAGAACTGGCGGCAGGGATGGAAGATCCGCTGCAACCCTTGTCCAGCAACCAATTGGCGGTGCTGGATCAGCTGACGGTGGCGCGCTGGCTGGATCAGTTGAGTCTGCCGGTTACCGCCCGCCAACTGATCGAGCAGCGCATCCGCTCGCGGTATGACGAGCCATCGCGTCTGTCCCTGCTCTATCTGGTGCAGCAGGCCAGCGCCTACGCCGGCAAGTCGACCGTGCAGCAACGCAGCGAACGGCTGCCCGGGGGCAGTCAGGTGCTGGCGCAGGCGTTCGTCAAACAGCTGAAAACCATCCGGCTGAATGCCCGGGTCGACGCCATCATCCAGAACAGCGAGGGGGTGACGGTGAAAGTCGCCGGTGCCGGCTATACCGCCGATGTCGTGGTACTGGCCATTCCGTTGCCCGCACTGGCCAAGGTCAGCATCACCCCGGCCCTGTCACCGCTGCAGCAGCGGGCACTGAAAGATATCAACTACGGCTGGCGCGACCAGATACTGCTCAAATTCAGCAAGCCGTTCTGGGGCAAGGCCCGTCTGAGCGGGGAGATCTTCAGCAATCAGGGCTTGGGCATGCTCTGGATCGAGCCGGCCAGCCAGGGTGGGGCGAATCTGCTGGTGAATCTTTCCGGCGACAATGCACGCATGCTCAAGGCCTTCAATGACCGGCAGCTGGCGGATCAGGTGCTGATCCGGCTCGATCAGTATTACCCCGGCGCTAGGGCCGCTTTCAAAGGCTACGAGGTGCGGCGCTATGGCGGTGATGCGCTGGCAGGTGGCGCCTACCTGGCTTTCGGGCCCGGGGAAATCAGTCAGTACTGGCGGTTGTGGGAGCAGCCAGCCGGTCGCCTGATCTTCGCCGGTGAGCATACCGATGCCCTGTATCCCGGCACCCTGGAAGGGGCCTTGCGCAGTGGGGTTCGAGCTGCCGGGCAAGCGCAGGCCTTGCTGGACAATTAACCCGTCTGCTGGCGCTTCAGCTTGCGCTGTGCGTCACCTCGTTCAGATAGAAGCGGCTGGCCATCCAGTAAGCTGCCGCCGAACCCAGACCAACCAGCGGTGCCAGTGCCATCGCCGTTTGCAGGCTGAAAGCATCCGCCAGCGCGCCGGTAATGAAGGGGCCGGGAGCCAGGCCGAAAATGTTGTTGGCCAGAGTCAGCACCGCAAAGGCGCTGGCGTGGATGGCCGCCGGGGTGACATCGGCCACCACCGAGCCGGACGGGCCGGCAAATCCTCCGCCGACCAGCAAACCCAGACCGATCAGCAGCAGTTGCGGATTGCCGGCGGGCAAGGCGAAGGCGGCCAGTAACAGCAGGCTGGAGCCCAGGGCGTAGAGCATCGGGATGCGCAGCTTGTTGCGCACATTGCCTCGGCTCAGGCGGTCGACCAGCGCGCCACCGGCCGTCATGCCGATACCTGCGACCAGCACCAGCAGGCCGGCACCGGTGGCGGATTGCGTCATGTCCATGGCGTAATAGCGGTTCAGATAACTGGGCATCCAGGCAATTACCGCACCTTGGATAAACATCAGCAGACCCGAGCCGAGGTAGGTCCAGAGTGCGGTGCGCGAGGTCAGCAGCGCGCGCAGCACGGCCTTGAGTGGCATGCGTTGATCTTTGCCGGCGACCGCCTGCGGTTCACGTACCACCAGCGGATAGATCACGGCGAGGACCAGGCCGCCGGCACCGACCAGGATAAAGGCCATGCGCCAGCCCATGTGCTGGGCGATCATGCCGCCGAATATCACCCCCAGCACTGAGCCAAACAACGCCGCCGCGAGGAACGCGCCCACCACCGTGGCGTGCAGGCGGCGCGGAAACACACTGAGCAGGATGGCCCCCCCGGCGCTGCCGTAGCCCGCCTCACCCAGACCGACCACTGCGCGGGCGATGAACATCAGCAGAAAGTTCCCGGACAGGCCGCAGGCAATGGTCGCCAGCCCCCACACCAGCGCCATCGCCGTGGCGCTGCGTACCCGACCCCAACGGTCGGCCAGCAGCGAGATGGGGAAGGTCATCAGGCCCACGGTCAGCGCCACCACGCTGACCAGCGCGCCGAGCTGGGTATCGCTCAGCGCCCATTCGGCCTTGAGTGAGGGGAACACGGCGTTGATCACCTGGCGTGACATGTAGTCCGACAGCATCAGGCCGAACGTCAGGGCGAACACCAGCCAGGCGTAGCCACGCGAGGCGGTCGGTGGTTGTTCATCGTCCAGCGTGCTGTCGTTGCTGGGCAGGGGCATGGCCATTTTTATCGGCTCCGGATAAAGGGGTCAGGGAGTGGCAGGTGCCGACTCGGCCAGTTGCTCGTAGGCCTGCGCGGTGCTGAGGAAGATCGCGCCGCTGAGCTGATCCTGCAGCAGCTGGCTGCTGCGCAGGCGATCCATCAGCGGGCCCTTGATTTCGCTCAGGTGCAGTTCTATGCCGCGTGCCGCCAAAGTCCGGTTCAGCTCCACCAGCGCATAGAGACCGGTGGTGTCGATCTGGTTGACCGCCGACATCACCAGCAGCACTCGCCGCGTCTGCGGTTGCAGCAGGCCCACTACGCGGTCGCAGATGACTTCGGCGTTGGCGAAAAACAGGGCGGCGTCGATGCGCAGCATCAGCAGGTGCGGCAGCGTTTCTACCTGATGACGCTCGACGTTGCGAAAGTGCTCGCTGCCGGGCAGGCGCCCGAGCACGGCGATGTGCGGGCGGCTGGCGCGGGCGATGACCGTTGCCAGCGAGAGGATCAGGCCGAGTACGACACCCTCTTCCACGCCCAGCAGCAGCACTCCGGTGAGCGTCGCCAGCCAGGCCATGGCGTCGCCACGGTCATGCCGCAGGGCCAGCCGCGGGGTGTCGAAGTCGAGCATGCCGAGCACGGCGATGATGATGGTCGCCGCCAGTGCCGGTAGCGGCAGCTGCGCCAGCCAGTCATTTGGCACGCAGAGGATCAGCGCCAGCAGCGCGGCGGTGACCAGTGTGGCCAGTGGCGTGTTGGCGCCGGCGGCGTAGTTCACCGCCGAGCGCGAGATACTGCCGGTCACCGGAAAACCGCCGGATACCGCGCTGGCCAGGTTGGCCGCGCCCAGTCCGAGCAGCTCGTGGTCGGTATCGATCCGCTCGTTGCGCTTGTGTGCCAGGGTCACTGCAGCCGACTGGCCGGAGAGGAAAATCATGAAGCCGATCAACAGCGACGGCAGTGCCAGCTGGCGCAGTTGCGACAGCGTCAGGTCGAGCGAGAGGTCTGGCAGCCCGGCGGGAATCGGGCCGACGGTGGCCACCTGGCCCTGCCAGCCCAGCGGTGTCACCAGCAGGGTGGCCAGCAGCAGCACCAGTGCCGGCGCCAGCTTGCTGCCGATGTCGGCTGTCTTGGCCGGCAGGCCCAGCGCGCACAACCCTCGGCCAAGATGACTTCTGGCCAGCCACAGCAGCAGCAGCGAACCGCCGCCGAGCAGCAAACCGGGCAGGTTGAGCGCGCTCAGCGAACCGCCGAGCAGGGTCTTCAGCTGACTGCCGGCAATGATGAGCGCCGCACCGCTGGTAAAGCCACTCATCACCGGGCGGCTGAGGAAACTGGAGAGAAAGCCCAAACGCAGGATGCCGCACAGCAGCAGTACCACGCCGGCGATCAGCGCCATCTGCGCCGCCATCGCTGCGTACAACGCGCTGCCGGCCGGCGCCAGTGCCGCCAGCGAAGTGGCGGTCATCAGCGAGGTGATGGCCATCGGCCCGACCGACTGCACCCTGCTGCTGCCGAACAGCGAGTAGGCCAGCGCCGGCAGAATACTTGCGTACAGTCCGGCCACCGGTGGCAGGCCGGCCACCAGCGCATAGGCCATGCCTTGCGGGACCAGCATAAGCACGACGATGACGCCGGCGCTGAGATCGCCCGGCAGCTGTACAGCACGGTACTGGCGCAGCCATGAAAGCATGGAGGTCTCCAGGTGAGGGTGGCCGGTGTCAAACCAGCACGCGCAGGCACAATGGTAGCCCGCTTGCGCGCTCACCATGCTGCCTGCGTGCCAGTCATGGGGCTTATTTCCACATGGGGCGGCCGCGCTGGCCCGGCTGGCGGTTTGGCGCCCAGCCAAGGTTTTGCAGGGTTTCGTCCACGCTGCTGTAGGTCACGCCAATCTTCGACAGGGCGCGTGCTTCGTCAGCGCTGGCGATATCACGGCCCAGATGCTCGGCTTGTTTCACGCACCACGCGATCTGCTGCACGCTGGTCATGCGCTCGTGGCGCGGGCCGTAGAGGTTGTCCTCGATACCGACCCGCACGTGGTGGCCGAGAGCGATGGCAATCGCGTTGGTCGGGTGCATGCTGCGCATCAGCGATTCGTTGGTCAGCAACGCACCGTCGGGCGTACGCAGGGCGAACTCGATCAGGTCGGACGGATGCCGGCCGGCCGCGCCGCCGCCGATGGCGACGTAGGTCAGGTTCAGCGGGCCCATGTACAGGCCGTTGCGCACGACATGTTCGACGGTTTCCAGCTGGTGGATGTGGCCCAGCATGAAGTAGGGCTGGATGCCGTGGTCGCAGAGGGCCTTGAGATTGGTCTCGTAGAAGGTCGGTCCGGCCTCCAGCCACATGTCGCGGTAGGCGGCCTGCATGGCCGGGTCAGCGAGTGAGGTGCCGGCGACATCGCGTGCGCTCATCAGTTCGGTGATGTTCATGCCCGTGGTGCCGATGGCGATGGTCACCTGATCAGGCTTGGGCTCCAGCAGCGCCAGCGCATGGCGCGCATCGTTGCCGGGCCAGGCGGCTTCCTGGCCCGGCTCCGGGGCGAAGGAGATCGAGCCACCGACCTGCAGGATCATCTTCGGCACAGCCGTACGCAGGCGGCCGAGCATTTCCTCGAACTTCGACAGGCGCTTGGAGCCCTTGCCGTCATCTTCACGAACATGGATGTGCAGCACGGTGGCGCCGGCGTTGTAGCAGTCGACGGCCTTCTGCACCTGCTCGTCCATGGTCACCGGGATGTCGTCCGAATCGCCCGGCAGAAAGCCCGGGCCGTAGGGGGCGGCGGTGATGACGAGTTTTTCCTGATTTTCCGGAAACAGCGAATCGTGGGTATAGAACATGGTGGAGTCCTCGTGAGCAGTGTTCAGGGGTGGACCTCAGCGGCCCGTGGTGGTGTTCAGTAAGTGCCTTGCATGGGGCCTTCGCTGGCCAGTTTCTGTTCTTCTTCAAGCAGCAGCGGGACGCCCAGGGCTACCGAGTGGATGCCCAGCACCGATACCAGTTGCAGCACGCCGAAGATCTGCTGGCGGCTGGCGCCCAGCTCCAGCGCCTTGCGGATGTGGCGGCGCACGCCGGGGGCGTACATGTGGGTGCAGCTGGCGTCCACGGCGATAGCGATCAGTTCGATGGTCAGCGCATCCAGGCCGCAGTTCTGCATGGCGTGGGCGCCCATGGCGACGAAGCGCTCGGTGTAGCCTGCGTCGAGATCAGCCAAGCCGTCCCAAGCCGGGTTCCAGTTGCCGCTGGCACGCAGGGCGTCGCTGACGGGGGTGGTCGACTGGGGTTGCTGGTCGCTCATGGAAAGTCTCTTGGGTGCGGTGGGTTGATGGGTTGACTGTAGGCTTTCAGACGCTGCGAAATTTGACTTGGCGGGGCATTGATTTGACATTTCGGGACTATGGTCGGCGCAGGGCATGGGCGACTATGCCGTCGGTGATCGCCTGCCACAGCGGCAGCGGCGTGAGGCGCAGCGCCCAGTGGGTGAGGCGGTTCTTCCAGCCGGGGACGATCATGAAACGGTTGCGGCGGATGCCCTGCAGCAGCCCGTCGATGGCTTGCTCGGGCGGCAGGGTGCCGCCGATCAGCTTCATCGCGCGGGTCGCCGGGTGGGTCGCTTCGCGTTCGGCGGCCAGACCTGGCGTGGCGACTTCGCCGGGGCAGAAGCACAGCACGTCGATGCCGCGTGGCTTGAGCTCGTAGCGCAGGCATTGGGCGAAGCCGAGCACGGCGAATTTCGAGGTGCTGTAGGCGGTGTAACCGTAGACCGGCACTACGCCGCCGAGCGAGCCGGCCAGCACCAGCTTGCCGTGGCCGCGCTGCAGCATCAGCGGCAGCACGGCCTCGCAGATGTGGCGGGTGCCGTACAGATTGATCTGTAGCATCTGGTCGAACTGCTCGAAGGGCATGTCGAGGAACTCGCCCACCCCGCCGATGCCGGCCATGTGCACCAGCATGTCCGGTGCGCCGCATTCAGCCGCCACTTCGGCGATGCGCGCAAGCACGTCGGCGCGCCGCGAGACATCCAGACGAAAGCCGCGCACCAGCTGTTTGGGCGAGATGCAGGCGGCCTGGATCTGTGCCAGCGAATCGGCCGACGGCGTGCGGTCAAGGCAGACGATGCTGGCACCGCGTGCGGCCAGCTGCTTGGCGGTCATCAGGCCCATGCCGCTGGCGGCGCCGGTGATGTAGACGGTCTGCTGGTTGTATTCGGGCATCTGCGGATCCTGCTGGGTAATGGGGCTGCGGTTAGATAACGGTGCCGCCGGAAGCGTTGATGATGGTGCCGACCAGATAGCAGTCCTCGGCGGCCAGGTGGGTGGCCAGCGCGGCGTATTCGTCCGGGTCGCCGATGCGGCCCAGTGGCAGAATCTGGTTGAGCACTGCCAGTTGTTCGGGGCTCTGTTGTTCAAGGAAGTGCGAGAAGGCCGGGGTCATCACGCCACCCGGGCAGATGGCGTTGACCTGCACATTGGCGCCGGCCACCTCGTAGGCCACCGAGCGGGTGAAGGCCACCACCGCGCCCTTGGTTGCGCTGTAGTGCGGGCTGTGCGCGCTCATCGCGGAGATCCCGGCGATGCTGGCGATGTTGATGATGCGCCCGTAGCGGCGCGGCTCCATGTAGCGCAGCGCGGCGCGGGTGCAATAGAACACGCCGTCGACGTTGACCGCCCAGAAGCGCTTCCATTCTGCGTCGCTCATTTCGCGGGTAATGCCCAGCGACTGGCGCGGCACTGGCTGGGTCAGCAGCGCATAGTGACGGCGCCGGCGTTCTTCGTCGGCCGGGCGCTCGGGCACCAGCGCGGCGTTGTTGACCAGGATGTCGAGCTGGCCGAAGTGCTGCTCGACAGTGGCGAAGGCCTGGTCAACGGCAGCGCTGTCGGAGACGTCGCAGGCCAGCGCCAGGCATTGTGCGCCACTGGCGGTCAGCTCGGCGGCCAGTGTGTTGGCACCGTCCAGATTGATATCGAGCAGGGCCAGGCGCGCACCCTCGCGGGCGAAGCGGCGGGCCAGACCCTGGCCAAGGCCGCCGGCGGCGCCGGTAATAATGGCGACACGATTCTTCAGTTGCATGGCGGCCTCCCGGCAGTTTGAGTCCGGCCATTGTGCCGGTCTGCAAGATCATCACTTGACCAAATGGGGCATTCATTTGACATTTCGGGGCATCGGGCGAGACTTTCACCTTCACTCTGAACCTGCGCGAGGCGCATGAGGTGTACCCATGACCGGCCTGGTCCGCAGTGCCTGCCTGACTCACTACGCCGAGGTCGCCCGCTCCCTGGGGCTGGATCCTCTGCAGCAGTTGCGCGCGGTTGAACTCAGTCCGCGCTGCCTGCAACAGCTCGACCTGAAGATCCCGGTGGAGGCGGTCGGTCGCCTGCTGGAGAACTCGGCACAGGCGGCCGGCGTGGAGGATTTCGGCCTGCGCATGGCCGAACAGCGCAAGCTGTCCAACCTCGGCCCGCTGGCGTTGCTGTTGCGTGATGAGCCGAGTATCCGTCTGGCGCTGGAGGCCTTCCGCGACTACCTGTACCTGCACAACGAGGGGCTGGTGCTGCGCATCGAGGAAGACAACGGTGTGGTGGTGCTGCGTGAGGAGCAGGTGACGGTCGGCCATCTGCCGGTGCGTCAGGCCATGGAGCTGTCGGTGGCGGTCACCTACCGCCTGCTGAAAAGCCTGCTCGGCGCGCAGTGGAAGCCGCGCGCCGTCTGCTTCAGTCACAAGGCGCCGGAGGATGCGGCGATTTACCGGCGCATCTTCGGCGCGCCGGTGCAGTTCAACAGCGTGGTCGACGGCATCGTGTTGCGCAGCAGTGACCTCGATCAGCCATTGCCCAGTGCTGATCCTGAAATGTCACGCTATATCCACCAATACCTGCAAAGTATCCGTCAGGAGGCCAGAACCAATCTGGTCGAGCAGGTGCGGCAGATGATCTGGATGCTGCTGCCGGGGGGGCGTTGCTCGGTGGAACAGGTGGCCAGCCACCTCGGTCGTGACCGCCGCACCCTGCACCGCCAGTTGCAGCGCGAGGGCGAGAGCTTTTCCTCGCTGCTCGACAAGGTGCGCGGCGAGCTGGCGTTGCGCCATCTGGAGAATGCCCAGCGGCCCCTGGGTGATATCGCCGAATTGCTGGGATTTTCTGCCCTCAGCGCCTTTTCGCGCTGGTTCAGTCAGCGTTTTGCCTGCAGTCCCAGTGCCTGGCGTAGCGGGCAGGGTGCAGGCAACGACAGATAAACGCACCGTTCGCGCATCGGTGATTGCCGCGCAGGGTCCTGCTGGGCGAAAATGCCGGCCTTTTCCCTCCCTCTGTGTTGCCCCTCAGGAGATCAGCGATGCCCAGCCGTCGTGAGCGTGCCAATGCCATTCGTGCCCTCAGCATGGATGCCGTGCAGAAAGCCAATAGCGGTCACCCCGGTGCCCCGATGGGCATGGCGGATATCGCCGAAGTGCTCTGGCGCGATTACCTTCGCCACAGCCCGCAGAATCCGCAGTGGGTAGACCGTGACCGCTTCGTGCTGTCCAACGGCCATGGCTCGATGCTGATCTACTCGCTGCTGCATCTCACCGGCTATGACCTGTCGATCGACGACCTGAAGAATTTCCGTCAGCTGCACAGCAAGACCCCGGGCCATCCGGAGTACGGCTACACCCCGGGCGTGGAGACCACCACCGGCCCGCTGGGGCAGGGGATTGCCAACGCGGTCGGCTTTGCACTGGCCGAGAAAGTGCTGGGCGCGCAGTTCAACCGTCCCGGCCACAACATTGTCGACCACCACACCTACGCCTTCCTCGGCGACGGTTGCATGATGGAAGGCATCAGCCATGAAGTCTGCTCGCTGGCCGGCACCTTGGGGCTGGGCAAGCTGATTGCCTTCTACGATGACAACGGCATTTCCATCGATGGTGAAGTGCATGGCTGGTTCACCGACGACACCCCGGCGCGCTTCGAGGCCTATGGCTGGCAGGTTATCCGCAATGTCGACGGCCACGACGCCGAGGAAATCAAGACCGCCATCGATACCGCACGGGCCGAGCAGGAGCGGCCGACGCTGATCTGCTGCAAGACCACCATCGGCTTCGGCTCGCCGAACAAGGGCGGCAAGGAAGAGTGTCACGGCGCTCCGCTGGGTGCAGAGGAAATCGCCCTGACCCGCGCTGCGCTGAAATGGAACCACGGACCGTTCGAAATCCCGGCCGATATCTACGCCGAATGGGATGCCAAGAAAGCCGGCACCACCATTGAGGCCGAATGGAACCAGCGTTTTGCCGCCTATGCCAAGGCGCACCCCGAACTGGCCAGTGAGTTCACCCGGCGCAGCAAGGGCGAGTTGCCGGCGGACTTCAGCGCCAAAGCTGCTGCCTACATTGCCGACGTGGCCGCCAAGGGCGAAACCATCGCTAGCCGCAAGGCCAGCCAGAACAGCCTGAATGCGTTCGGCCCGTTGCTGCCGGAATTTCTCGGCGGTTCGGCGGATCTGGCCGGCTCCAACCTGACCCTGTGGAAGGGCTGCAAGGGCGTATCGGCTGACGACGCCAGCGGCAATTACATGTACTACGGCGTTCGTGAGTTCGGCATGTGCGCGATCATGAATGGCGTGGCCCTGCATGGCGGCTTCGTGCCCTACGGCGCGACCTTCCTGATGTTCATGGAATATGCCCGCAACGCGCTGCGCATGGCGGCGCTCATGAAGCAGCGCGCCATCCATGTGTATACCCACGACTCCATCGGCCTCGGTGAAGATGGCCCGACGCACCAGCCGGTCGAGCAGCTCGCCAGCCTGCGTCAGACGCCGAACCTCGCGTCCTGGCGTCCGGCCGATACCGTCGAGTCCGCCGTCGCCTGGCGTGAAGCCCTGCTGCGCAAGGACGGCCCGACCGCGCTCGTGTTCTCGCGCCAGAACCTGCCGCATCAGACCCGCACGGCACAGCAGATCGCCGACATCGCCCGTGGCGGCTATGTGCTGCGCGATGCCGCCAAAGTCGATGTGATCCTGATCTCCGCCGGCTCGGAAGTGTCGGTGGCGCAGGCTGCTGCCGACCAGCTCACCGCCGAAGGTCTCGGCGTGCGTGTCGTCTCCATGCCATCGCCGGATATTTTCCTCAAGCAAGATGCTGCGTATCGCGAGCAGGTACTGCCGGTGGCCGTGCGCAAGCGCGTCGCCGTGGAAGCCTCGATCAGCG
>JACCEA010801164.1_pt1 | contig 12908 bp, 11 predicted proteins | sample 7449851 | NCBI WGS metagenome assembly JACCEA01 (sample SAMN15323453, study PRJNA562643) | freshwater metagenome | isolation source: river surface water | place: USA:Blue River Watershed | collected 2017-08-18 | reverse complement strand
GGTCAACCAATCGCTGGCGCTACCGGTGATAGCTATGAGCTGACACCGGCTGATGTCGGTCAAGCGATTTCGGTCCAGCTCACCGGAAACGTGCTGGCTGCGGCTCCCACCGAGGCCAAGATCGACACAGTCTTGATTGTCTCTTTGGCTTCTGAGGTGGTTACCACCACGCGACCAGGACTGCTTACCGCTGCAACTCAATCACCAATCGCTATCCCAATTGTGATTGCACCGACACCAACGCACAGTGCCACAGCGTCTTACGTGCAGAGCTACATCCCAGCCTTTATCGGCAAGGCATTCAACCTAACCGCAGCTCAGAAGGTTGCGATTCGAGAGATTCTCAAGGGAAGCACCGCAACCAAGTTCCTCTGCACCGCAATCACTTTGGCCGGTGGTCCTGCATCGCAAAACATCTTGTACCTCAAGCGAGCCAAGGCAGTTTGTGCTTATGCGAAGACCCAAAGGCCAACGCTCTCTACCTGGTATCAGTCAAAGACAACCAAGGTGAAGAGCTTTGCCGGCAAGGTGCTTATGGGGCTGAGGGGCTAAATCGCAGCATTGAGTTGGTAGCTACTTGCCCTGGTATTCAGCAGCTTTGCTGCGAATGTCATTGATTAGCTCCTGGGCAGATGACCTGGCAGCATCCTCGCCATCTTGAAACAGCTCGATGCAGATCGAGGCCATGATGCCAGGGGTAATGCCGGTTGCGCTATCAGCAGCTAAAGCGGAGACTCTGGTTCTATTGCTAACCGCAATGTCTGCAACAAAGCCATTGTCGCCGGTTGAGAAGTTGATTAGTTTGTCAAACTCCCACTCACGAGCATGGTTAGGTCCTGCAAACAAGATTCGCTGGTTAGTGAAGATGGCTGTGCCAACATCGATGGTGGTTTGCTCTTCTGGGTTAGGTGTGATTGAACCATTGCTACCGCCAACGGTGACACCAATGTTTTTGGTTGCTCTTACGATTACACCGGCATTAGCGCTCTTGATGCTTGAGCCAGTGCCCTTGTATTCGCGAAGCTCAACCGAGCCGCGTTCGTAGATTGCCTTCTCGCCCTTACGTAGTGACAAATAGGTGTCAATGGGAGCGAACTTCTCGGTAATGGTTTCTAGCTCATTGGCAATCCTGAGCATGTATGCCATGTTGTTCTCGATCTTGCTCTTACGCATGAAATACCAAAGACCCGCAATCAAACCGACGCAAAGAATTACCAAGAACCAACCCTCAGGGTGCTGCTCTAACCAGGAGCCTGCAGAGGAGATCAGAAACAGGATGAAGATAAAGCCAATAATTGCGGCAAACACTTTTAGTTCTCCTGAATCTCTAGCGGCAGCTTCACATCAAGCAATAACTGATACGTATCACCGTAGTTGAGGCGTCTCAGTTTTGCAGCACAGGTCACAGCACCACCTTGCGCCTTGATCGCCTCAGCCAAGACTTCTTGGCCAGCGACTGCCAGGGCCCCAACATGCGCTTGGCTCACCTCGATAGCAATGGTCTCTGGATCTCCAAGTAGGTTGACCGTCAGCAAAGCAACAACCCCTGGGTCACCTTTTTGCATGATGTCTAGATACTGCGTAAATGCCTCAAGGGCAAACTTGTCACCGGTGGAGGTATCGGCAACCAGGGTGAAGCTCTCGTCGCCAACCAGGTTGGGCAAGCTCTTTAGATACTCCTCATACTCTGCCTGATGATCAGCATGCTGCTGTTGCGAATCACGAAGTGCGGTGCGGTAATCGGCCTCAAGCTCAGTGCGCTTGTCTTTGTAGTTTCGGTAGGCAGAAAAAGCCAGCTGTCCCAACATTAGGGTTACAAACGCCCCCACTGATCTCTTTGCCATCGTGCCCCCTAAGAAAAGACTATGTGAATCAAGCAAGCAATAGCTTGGCCTGACCATCCGACAATAAAGATGTCGGATGGTCCCCCTATGGTTCTTCTGAACGAGAGGGGTAAACATGTTCGATTTTCTAAAGCGCCTTTTTGGCATCTCAACCGCAACACCACCGCAGGTAGTGCAGCGTCCAGTGAACTCGCCTATGGATGAGGGAGATATTCACTCCGGTCCACACGGCTATTCACCAAACACTGCATACCCCGAGACCCAATACGGATCTCGCTTTGACGAAGAGGCAGAGTGGAACGAAGACCGGTAAGGTGCTCGAATCAACGGTGGGTGATGTCTCGTTTGCGAATTGTTTCTCTTACTCGCGCTATTGATGAGTCTGGGTTTGAGCCACGATTCTCGAGGCAAGGTATCCTTTAGCTTATGAACAGCGGGGGTTTACCAGCAGAGGCGCAGGCACGACTCAAGATAGACGACGACCTTCGTTTGGCAGGCTGGGTTATACAAGATCGCGAAGAAATTAATCTTTCGGCTGGTCCTGGAGTGGCGGTCCGTGAAGTCCCCATGGCTGACGGCAGAGTCGACTACCTTCTCTATCTAAATCAACGTATCGTCGGTGTCATCGAGGCAAAACCTGTTGGCACAACTCTGGCGGAAGTGCACCATCAGGCCATGCGTTATGCATCGAGCCTCACACCTGGACAAAAACTGAACGCAGTTCTTGCCAAAGGAGTGCTTCCTTTTGTTTACGAGGCTTCCTCTACGGAGCTCTACTTCTCCAATCACTTTGATCCTGAACCAACCTCGCGCCGAATTTTCAATTTCCAGCGTCCATCAACCTTGGAAGCAATAATTCGTGCGGAAGATCCAGTTACAGGTAAAGGTGGATGGCGAACTCAGATCCACCATATGCCAAGCACCGTGGACTACGACCTGCGCCCTGCCTCAGAACGAGCGATTCACAACATCGAACACTGGCTCCAGAATGACGGACGTCGTCGTGCGCTGGTTCAAATGGCTACAGGTGCTGGTAAGACCCGTATGGCAGTTACCGAGATTTACCGCCTACTAAAGTTCGGTGGTTTCAAGAGGGTCCTGTTCTTAGTGGACCGCAACAACCTGGGTGAACAGACTGTTCGTGAGTTCAAAAACTGGGATACGCCTGATGATGGACGTAAGTTCAGCGCAATCTATCCAGTCGAACAACTCACATCAAGCGGGACAGCAGACTCCTCAAAGGTTGTAGTCTCAACGATTCAACGTGTTTGGGCTGGGCTGAAAGGCGAAGCGTTGCCTGAAGGGTATTCGGCTGACATCGATGACCCAACTGTTAGCGGAGAAGTTGAAGCCGTTTACTCCGACAGAATGCCGCCAGAAGCCTTTGACCTAATCATCGTCGATGAATGTCACCGCAGTATTTACGGGCAATGGCGCAAGGTGCTTGAGTATTTCGACGCACAGATTGTTGGTCTAACAGCAACCCCAACCAAGCAAACCCTGGCATTCTTCGAACAGAACCTAGTCAGCGAATACACCTTCCAAGAATCAGTCGCTGACGAAGTAAACGTTGGATTCGACATTTACAGAATCAAGACCCAGATTGCCGAAGAAGGCGGTCTAATCGAAGCAGGATCCGTTATCCCTGCCATCGATAAACGCACACGTGAACAAAAAGAACTCGAAGTCGAAGAAGACTTCGAATGGAAACCAACAGACCAGGGCATCGCCGTCGAAAGCCCGAACCACATTCGTCTCGTTCTAGAGACATTCCGTGATCGCATGTTCACCGAAATCTTCCCCGAGTTGAATGACCAGGGCGAGAAACGCAAAGTCGTCCCCAAGACCCTGATCTTCGCAAAGAGCGATGCTCACGCTGAAACCATCGTCCGCATCGTTCGAGAAGTGTTCAATAGGGGCGACGGATTCGCGGCCAAAATCACATACACCGCACAAGATCCAGCAGACCTAATCAACCGACTTCGAACATCTCCAGAACTACGCATCGCAGTAACGGTGGACATGGTCGCTACAGGCACGGATGTAAAACCACTCGAATGTGTCCTCTTCATGCGAGACGTGCGTTCAGGTACCTACTTTGAACAGATGAAGGGTCGAGGCGCTCGCAGCATCACTGACTCCGACTTCCAGGCAGTCACCGAACAAGGCGTGCACAAAGAACGCTTCGTAATCGTTGACGCAATCGGTGTCACGGAACACGACTTTGTCGACGTCACAGTCACCGAACGAGTGAAAGCAGCCTCACTCGATTCGCTGCTCAAGAAAGCAGCAGCACGAGAACTTACCCAAGACGAAGCAGCCACCCTCGGCTCCAGGCTCTCAAAACTTGGACTTCGAATGAACGCTGCCGAACGCAACGAGATCGAAGCGCTCGCAGGCGTTACCATCGAAGAAATGTCACAGCAACTAGTGCGCTCAGTGAACCCAGAAGCGCTCGCTGAAGCGGTCCAAAACGCCCCTGAAGGCACTCCAGAGGACGTTGCCGTTCACTATTTTGTGCAAGGTCTGACTGGCGCTCTAGCGACCTCACAGGCGCTTCGAGACCGCCTAGTCACCATGCACCAAAGCAAGTACATCATCCGAGACGAAGTCACCCCAGACACACTTTTATTTGCAGGCGGAGTACCAAACCTTGAACTTGCAGAACGTCTAGTTCACGACTGGAAACAGTACTTGGAAGACAACAAAGACGAGATCACCGCACTCCAGTTGCTCTACACTCGACCATCAAACTCGGGTGTAACTCGTAAGGCACTCGAAGACCTCATTGCCACAATCCGCAAACCACACCAGGACTGGACCCCAGCGATCATATGGAAGTCCTACGAGTTACTCAACAAGACCAACCGTTCGATCAAGAACAAGACCGTGGACTTAGTGTCGTTGGTCAGGTTTACGCTCGGTGTCATGCCAGAACTAGTCCCATTCGCTGATGTTGTGGAACAGCGCTACCAGGGTTGGTTGCTGACCCAAGAGCAAAGTGGTGCAAGATTCACGGCAGAGCAGAAGCGTTGGCTGGATGCAATCAAGGATTACATCTGCACTGGAGTAACTTTCGAAACGCCAGCACTCGATGCTGTTCCATTTATTGACTGGGGTGGCAGTGACGGATTTGAACGGGACTTCACTGATCCAATCCACATCATCAACGATCTGAACCAGGCACTAAGCGCATGACCGAGTTGCCAAATGGCTGGGTCCTGGAACCGCTTATCAAGCACATAACGAGCAAATCGGGCGATAGCAAGATCATCAAGGGTAAGCAATCTTCAAAACCGCAACCAGGACTGTTTCAAGGATTTAGTGCCAGCGGTGCCGATGTGTGGGTGCCAGAGGCGCATTACCAAGGCAAAGGCATCGTAGTCTCAGCCGTTGGGGCGAGGTGTGGGAAAACTTTCCAGGCAGAAGGTGAATGGACAGCCATAGCCAATACTCACGTTCTCGTCCCATCAAGAGAGTGCGGGGTTGACTTCAAGTGGCTTTGGTACCTAACGAATGATGAAGATTTCTGGGTCAGAAGCGGTACCGCCCAGCCTTTTGTAAAAGTAAAGGACACACTTCTACGACCTCAACTTATTCCTCCACTTGAAGAGCAGAAGCGCATCGTTGAAGCACTCGACGACCACCTATCCAGACTCGACAAAGCGCTCGCCGAAATCCAAGCGGCGGACTTAGGTCTCACAAACCTTAGACATGCCAGCCTGGATTCACTGCTGATCGGGGATCCAGAGCCTTTTCCAATCGTGACGCTAGGCACTCTAGGGAAATGGGTCACTGGCTCCACTCCCAAGACTTCCAACCCGCTTTACCAGGGGGAAGATGTCCCGTTTGTAACACCTGGAGACATTCTTTATGGAGGCGAGATCCTCAGTGTCCGAAGACGCATTTCCAACCAAGGTGCTGATACAGTCCGAAGGTTGCCTCCTCCATCGGTCCAGGTAGTTTGTATCGGCGCTACGTTGGGCAAGGTTGGTTACAGTTCTGAGGAAGTGACTACGAACCAACAGATCACTTCTTTATTGCCTTATGAAGATGTCGTCACTGCAGGTTATGCAGCCTGGCTGCTCTCAAGCCCTTTGGTGCAATCTCTCTTGTGGCAATTCTCCTCCAGTACGACGGTACCGATCTTGAATAAAGGCGCACTAGAGCAAATAGAAGTGCCACTAGCACCACTTGAAAAACAGTCGGAAATACTGGCTCAAATTGATTCTCAATCAGAACTTTCCAGTTCGCTCACGGAGCGAACGATCTTGGCACGAAAGAATGTTGACTCGCTAAGAAGGTCGATTCTCCACCGTGCGTTTTCTGGCGAACTTCTAGAAGCAAAGGTTTAGGTTATGAACATTTCTTGTTCAGTCTGTGCGAGCAATGAAGAGCGAATGGCTTTCTCTCCATCTCGCCAACTAGTAGACAAACTCTGGGCTTTCTGTGCCGTGCTTCGTGACGATGGTGTCCACGTCGTCGAGTACACCGACCAGTTGACATACTTGCTGTTCTTGAAGATGGCGCATGAGCGTGAGACCCGCAAGATCAATCCTGAAAAGGGCATCGTTCCTGAGGACTGTTCATGGCAACGTTTGTTAGATGCCGACGGGTCGCAACTTGAAGAGACTTACAACTACATTCTTTCGACACTTGGAAAGCAAAAAGGCGTCCTAGGCACGATCTTCCGTGGTGCGCAAAGCCGATTCAAAGATCCAGCCAAGTTGAAGCAGTTGATCGTTGACCTAATAGATAAGCAGAACTGGTCAGCCACTGGTACCGACATCAAGGGCGATGCCTACGAGTCTCTGCTTCAAAAAGGCGCTGAAGACATGAAGTCTGGTGCGGGTCAGTACTTCACCCCTCGTGCACTTATTGCAGCTATGGTGGATGTGATGCAGGTCACTGCAAAAGACACGCTTCACGATCCTGCTGTTGGATCTGGTGGGTTCTTGTTGTCAGCGTTCGAACATGCAGCACCTACAGTGAACTCCCCACAAGAGACCGAACACCTTCAAACTGCATTTGCAACTGGCACCGAGTTGGGTGACGGTCCTGCACGTCTTGCGTCGATGAACATGATTCTTCATGGAATGGTCAAGCCTGGGGCTGACTCGCCGATCTACGTGGGCGACTCGTTGACTGCAGACCCTGGCAAGCGTTACTCCGTTGTCCTGGCAAACCCACCTTTCGGAACCAAGGCATCAAACACCTTCGTAACTGAAGACGGCAAGGTCGGGAAGAACAACCTTGCTATTTTGCGCCCCGACTTCTGGGTCACAACATCGAACAAACAACTCAACTTTGTTCAGCACATCAAGACCATCCTTGACGTAAATGGTCGTGCTGCTGTTGTTTTGCCTGACAACGTTCTTTTCGAAGGTGGCGCAGGTGAAACCATTCGTCAACGCCTCCTAAAAGAGTTTGACGTTCACACGTTGCTTCGACTCCCTACTGGAATCTTCTATGCAGGTGGCGTCAAAGCAAATGTGCTCTTCTTTGAGAAGAAGCCTGCTTCTGAAACTCCATGGACCAGGGAAATGTGGGTGTATGACTTCAGAACCAACATGCACTTCACGCAGAAGACCAAGAGCCTAAAGCGTGCGGATCTAGAAGAGTTCGTCCAGGCATACTGTGCAGGTCATCGTCAGGACCGACTTGAATCGGAACGTTTCAAGAAGTTCTCGTATGACGAACTTGTTGCTCGTGACAAGACCAATCTCGACATCATCTGGTTGAAGGATGACTCGATAGTCGACGCCGCCGATCTGCCTGCTCCTGAAGTGATCGCAGAAGAGATCCTTGAAAGTCTGCAGTCTGCAGTGCAAGAGATTCAGGCTGTTCTGGATGCTTTGAACGCTGATAAAGACGAAGAAGAGGGGCAGTAAATGGCTAAGTTCTGGACAGTTCGAACAGGTCGCAGCGGTGAGCGAACCGAGTGGGGCTTCGCCACTGGTGTCGTCGGTGGGGGTTGGCATGAGATGCCAGACCTGACTGGTGTAACTGACAAGGAGCAACTGAGGTCAATAGTTGCTGATGTTTATGGTGGGTCGAAGAACGTAGTTGCGAATCTCACTGGTCAACTTTGGACCCTTCGAACTCGTATCCAGGATGGCGACTTCATGGTGCTCCCTATTCGAGCAACATCACAGATTGCATTTGGGCAAGTGGTTGGTGGTGGCTACAAATACCTTGCTAAGGAGGAAGATCCAACCAAGCGCCATGTAATCCAGGTGAAGTGGCTCAAGACGGACGTTTCGAAGTCGGTCCTCAAACAAGACATGCGCTACCAACTGGGTTCAGCATTGACCATTTTTGAAGTTGGCAACAACGACGCTGCTTACAGACTCGAACAGGTGATGGCTGGAAAGCAGGATCCAGGAGCACGCAGCGCCATGAGTCCAGGGGTAGCCAAGTCGCCAGACGCCACCCAGGACGAGTCTGGAAACGAAAGCACTCCAATCAATCTCGCTGAAGTCGCCCAAGATGAGATTGCGAAGCGCCTACAAGAAGACTTCAAGGGACATGAACTATCTGAGTTAGTAGAGGCTTTGCTAACTGCCGAAGGATTCAAATGCCGTAATAGCCCTCCAGGAGCAGATGGTGGAGTAGACGTACTTGCAGGCATGGGTCCACTCGGAATGGATTCGCCGAAACTAGTCGTCCAGGTCAAATCACAAACAGGTGCAGTCGGTGACACAGTCCTGCAGCAGTTGAACGGTGCGATCCATCGCTTCCAGGCAGATCAAGCGCTTCTTGTCACCTTCGGTGGAGTCACAGGTCCAGCCCGCACCTACCTGGAGACTCAGTATTTCAACATTCGAGTATGGACAATCGACGACATTATTCAGTCGATCTACAAGCACTACCCGTCGCTAGACAATGAGATGAAAGCAAGACTTCCGCTCAAACAGATTTGGGTTCCAATAGACGTAACCGCTTGAAGAATTTATGGTTTGGGTAAAGGTATAGGCGCGCAAGCCGTCCCCATTTAATCGGATGGATTATAAAAATCTGGGATCTTCCAAGCTAAGATAACTTTCACTTACAAGTGAAACTTTAGGGAGATTACTTTGACATCTTTACTGCTAGCTGGAAACGACCTAGTCATCGAGAAAGAAGCTCATGTTGAATCGCAGAGGATTTTGCAGAGCTCGAAAGATGTTGACCGGATCCAATTTCTGGTTGATCTAGAGGATGGTCGTCAAGTGGCCTTGTCGCGATCGACGTCTGCACTTCTTGAGGCGGTTTTGCACGTTGCGGCCAAGGGGGGGAAAGTGACTTTTACGACGCTCCCTTCTGAAATGACTACTGCCGCTGCCGCCGCATTACTTGGTATTTCAAGACCGACCCTCATGAAGAAGATTCGTGACAAAGAAATCCCAGCGCACAAGGTGGGTTCTCACACAAGGGTAAAGACCGATGATCTGATGAAGTTCAAAGCCGCGAGGAATGATAAGCAGAAGAAAGTATTTGCCGATCTGCGAAAGATGTCTGAGGTCCTCGAGTAGATGGAAGTACAAAGGGTTTTTCTTGACGCAAACATCCTGTTCTCCAAGACGCTTCGAGATTGGTTTTTCATGCTGCGCATGGAAACGGGTGGGGACATGTTTACATTGATAACTTCCGAGGATGCGTTAGTTGAAGCCCAGTACTCATTCAGAAAGCGCAACCCTGAAGTCTCTGGACGTGCGGTTACCAACATCAGAAAGAAGACAGCCGAGTTTTGTGACGACGTGATCGAGGATTACCCCGGGAAGGCCAGCGGACCCTTCTTAGACAGATACGATCTGCACATTCACTCAGCAGCGCTCGCTTCAGGCTGTCACATGCTTGTTACCCAAGATAAAGGGTTCCTTGATTTACCCGAAGAGCAAAAAGATGAGCTGGCGTACGAAATTCTTTCACCGGATGAGTTCTTAATTCTCCTTGATGATTCGGCTAGTCAGTTTGTATCCAGCGTCACAAAAAAGCAATCTGCTTATTGGGTGAAAAGCCGTTCTGAAAATAAGGCGACTGGCGGGATGAGCCTGGAAACTGCCCTGCGAAAAAGCGGGTGTCCAAAGTTTGCGGCTCGAGTTCGGAGTCACATCAAGGGTCTTGCGGGGGTCCCATAGGAACGGAACTACAAATTTTGACGAGCCGCAAAGATTGGCCCTGTTGCTTAGACAAGTAAATTACAAACTAGTAGGGGGAAAGTTATGGATCCATTAGACAACGACGAATTCGTGAATCAACCACAGGAAGGTGATTACTTCGAAGCTTTTGGGGTAGGAACTTGGATTGGGCCAAATTTACTTCCAGAGTTGACGGCCGAGATTCTTGAGCACTCGCTTTTAAGGTCGCACCTCTTTCCATCCTTAAATGGGAGAAATCCGGAGCTTCCTGGAATTTTTTCCAGCGATTCGCTGACACCCTACGTATCGAGAGAATTAGTCAAACTTGATTTCGATAAACGCAGAATGGGCACAGATTATCTGAGGTTTGATCAGACCAAACCTGATGGTTTGGCAAGGCACTCAGGAATTCCTCATCCTGTCGCGCACGCCAGGTTGACTTCACTTCTCGTCGACCACTGGGATGAAATTAAGCACATAACAGAAAACACTCAAAGCCCGCTTCGGCCAATTCTGACTCGACAAGGCCGGTTGTTCTCTTCAACTTACGCTGAAGGCGCTGACGATGTTCCGGATTGGTCTGAACTCGCGGCGACAGGGGCAGAGTTTCATCTAAGGCTCGACATCAAGTCCTTCTTCCCCAGCATTTATACGCACGTGTTTGAGTGGGTACCATTCGGAAAGGCCGCGGCCAAAGTGAGAAGAAAGGAGTCCCCTCTTGATGGCCATTTTGCTGAAAAACTAGACAAGGCACTCAAATTTCAGAATTTTGGTCAAACGGTTGGTCTTCTAGTTGGACCGGGGACTTCAAACATCGCTGCAGAATATTTATTGTGGCCAATTGACTCAAAACTTCGTGATGAGTTCGGAGACAAATTCAGGCGAAGGATCGATGACTATGAATTTTTTGCAACCAGTGAAAATGAAGCAAAGCTTTTCATCCGCAAACTAGAAATGCTTCTGAGAGACTTCGAGTTGTATTTGAATCCACAAAAGACCAAGCTCACACGCCTCGATCAGCCTTCGGAAACGGCATGGAAAGTAGCGTTGGGGAGTTTTGATTCGACACGACTCAACAATCCAAGGGACTTCGCCAATTACTGGAACCAAGCTTTAGTTCAGTTCCAGCAGACGCGAGATCAAAGGTGCCTGCGCTGGGGGATGAAGACCATATTGAATCGAGCGGACCTCAACGGTTTCAGATCTTGGGCGGTATCCTTTCTGATTCGCCAGATTAGGATTTTCCCCTATTTGGCGACCCACTTAAGCTACGCAAATAAGGATTATCTTGGCGAGAGGGATCTTGCCGAATTACATTCAATCCTTGTTTCTAAATTTGATCATCTATATTCCGACGCGAAGGTGTGGCTGATCACTACCTTAGGTTTGAATATGAAACTGGACAAGACGGTAACGGACCAAGTTATTAATGAAATGGATGCTCTATGCCTCACACTTTTGCATGAGTTTGAAGTTATCTCCAGTGGAGAGTTGCAGAACGTCCTGCCAGACAGCAATCTCGATTCGCATGAGGCGGACAGGTACTGGCTGCCACGATATCAACTATCTCTCCGTAACAGTAAGGTCTCCGATCCGGATGGCATCTTTGGGGTTCTGCAGAAAGCTTCAGTTAATTTCATCTCTAGGTAGAGTCTTGGCGATAAGAAAATTCAAAGCACTGGAGTCCTGGAGCCAGGAATTAGTTTCGCTTGAAGGAAGGAAATTCCAGTGGAGAATTGGACAGCCCTAATTGCTGGAGTCGCAGCTTTCTTTGGTTCCTGGCTCGCCCCATTTTCCAAAGACAGGGCGCTGGCCCAAGAAGAATCCAGGGCTCACAAGCGCAAACTGCTTTCTGACGCGCGTGAGGCGATTCAATGGTTCAGTGGCCATGACCCAAGGACGTCATTCATCAATGACGCTAAGTATTTGGCTATCAGACCTTATCTTGCGACCGACCTCATCGCTGACATTGAGGCACCTTTTCTCCCAGGAGCATCCATTCAGGTTTATGTCAATCGTGAGTGGGGCTCACCAAGCTTGGATAAATTCCGTAGCGCTGTAGACGAACAGGAAAAGAAGTGGTTCAAAAAGTAGTCGTTTCAAGTCCGTTTATATTCCGTTCAATGGACGGAAAAGGACGAAAATGGGCATATCTGCAAAGGGTGGCTTGACTAATAAAATACTGGGGTACATTGCCACTGCTCCGAGTTATAGAGGTATTGCAACATAACGACGGATCAGAAGGTTGGTCTCTGGCTTAATGGGGTTAGCCTTAGCAGGTGACCAACCCAATCGCCACCTCCGCCCGCAACTCGCTATGGCTGATGTTTTTTGTGATGGGTGTTGTCTCGATGGCCTGGGTGCCGCGTATTCCTGAAATAAAAGGGGCTAACGGACTTAGCGATACTCAGTTTGGATTGGTGTTGATCTCGAGTTCTGTTGGTGCGGTGGTTGGAGCTCAGCTTGCCGGCAGATTGATTCACCGATTTGGCTCTAGGCCGGCAATGTATTTCTCTGCATTTGTGGTGCCTTTGGGCGTTGTGATTATGGGGCTGAGTACTAACGCCTTTGTGTTGGTGATTGGTTTGTTTGTTTTGGGCTTCTCCTATGCAGCACTGGATGTCGGTGGCAATGCCCAGGGAGTTGCGATTGAGAAGCTTCTAGCCAAGGGCTACATGGCTTCGTTTCATGGCATGTGGAGCTTGGGGACTTTGTTTGCCACTGTGTTTGGGGCAACAGTTGCTTATCTTTTGACTCCGCAGCAAAACCTATTGATTGTGGCGGGGGTTGGTTTTGTGGTGTTTTTGATTGCGGCTCGAAAGCTATTGCCACCGTCACTTGATGGTCACGCAGGTGTGAACGATGAGGTGACCAGCAATTCGGTGCCATGGTTTGCGCTTGCGACTTTGCCGCTTTGGTTTATGGGTATTGGAAGTGCTGCATC
>JACCEA012532738.1_pt1 | contig 12910 bp, 11 predicted proteins | sample 7449851 | NCBI WGS metagenome assembly JACCEA01 (sample SAMN15323453, study PRJNA562643) | freshwater metagenome | isolation source: river surface water | place: USA:Blue River Watershed | collected 2017-08-18 | reverse complement strand
TCAATCTCAATCTCAATCTCAAAAATCTAAAGAATCTAAAGATCAAAATACAAAACATTTAATTATTTTTTCTGATCCAGACCATTTTGAATGCCAAGATCAATCACCTCCGTCGAACACAGATTCTTTTGCTCACACATTAGATGACATTAACCGTAGAAAATTTTATCCAATTATAATCATTAATGCTTCTTTAGTTAAAAAATTTCTTAATAATCAAAAATCATGCAAAACATATTCTTGGTTAATGAATAAATACGATTGTTTCTATAAAGAAGGAAACTCCATCTTAATGATCCCTAAAAATTCTCATCGAACTACAAAAATTAGTTCTGATATGATAAAAATATCTAATTATAATTCTTTTTTTGAAAAATTTAAATTAGTTGACTCAAAGCATTTTTTACACGCATCTGAAGAAGATTTTCTTTCATTCATAAAAACAAGTTTACCAATAATAAATAACCCATCATTTAAATGGAATATCATTCTTCACGGACATGGCCAATCCTCCTCTAAAATCTCTGGATTAAATATTGAATCATTTAAAACCATAATTAATTCTTTTTCCAAAACGATATCTGTGAAAAATCTTTTCATTTCATCCTGCTATGCAGGTGGAGTTAATAAATTGCAGATTAATGATATATTAAATGAATGCAATGCTCCATTTAATACTTTACTTTCCTGCATAGGAGAAACATTATCTTTCCCAATAAATTTTAATGATTATTTGTTATCTATAAATAGTATTGATACTGATTTAGAAAAAGAATCGTCTATACCAGAAGAACTCCTTAAAATCTTCATTGAAAACAGATATGGTAGCCTACATAAAGGAGAATATCCTATATGCTTACGAACAAAAGATAATGATTCTTTTAAAATCATACCAAATGAAAAAACTATTTTAATACCAGAAAATGGACAGGAAACCGAAATAAAAAATATAAATACTATATATATAAACAGTACAAAATTTAGTACTTTGCATATCTACCCTTGTGAATGCAATATAAACGGTTTTATATATGAACCAATTAAAGAACAAATATCAATTAATAATGCTAATACTATTCCTCCACATATATATCCTTCGTGGATTTTAATATCAAATGATAATACGATAAACATTGATAAAATAATCTTATATAATATTGATGATACAAAACCTATTGGAATGCATAATTTTTTACTTAGTTTTCTGACAACAACAGTTGATAACTATGATATCTTTATAAATGAAATTCATTGTAAAAATGATTTTTATTCACACGATTATCTCAAAGATGATACTTTAGTCTTAACAGATGTTCATATATCATCAACAAACTCAGAATTAAACTGTGAATTTCATTCATCGATAGATAAAAAAAATAAAGCATATACGATTACTCTAAAAAAAAGCAAGACAACGTAACTCGACCATTAAATGCATGCTATTACATAAAAAAATCTATTACAATCTCAAAACCCATGAACTAATCGCTTCAAGAGTCTCATCAGAAATATCTTCTTTTAATGTTGAATATTCAGAAAAAGATCCTGTTTGCACAGATAAAAATGTATGATTATGCTTTGCCAAAACCACATATGAAACATGATTATTCTGTGCAAATCCTTGTTTGGCAATGTCAAAAATATATTTTGTTGGTGCAATAAAATCTAACTCTCCTGAAAGCACAAGAACCGGAACTTGCACATGTTCAAGCAAAGCGACTGGATTAATTGATAAAAATGTGCGATACCAAGGACTATTAAAAACGGCAATCTGTTGGGTCATTTTATTTTCAGTAATGGCAAAAAAAAACTTTTCTGCTTCAACTTTTTCTTCTGGTTTTTGTTGTAAAAAATAATCTTGCAACATGTATGTCAACAATTGTTCAGCTTTTTCTCGATCAGGCTCTTCTCGAATAATTTGATGCAACTTCGTCCGCATTGCATAATCAGCTCTCATAAAGTGCTCTGACGCACCATCAACCTTTAACTGCATCCCAATTGCTTTCATAATCAAAGCATCATCTGCGCCTAGAAAAGCAGGTGCTAACAGAACCAAAAAATCAACTGACAAAGACTGACTTGCAACAGCTGTGGCAATCAAACCACCTTCACTCAATCCACAAAAACCAAATCTTCCAAAATGATATTCTTCATGTTGCTGCAAAAAATCAAATGCTGCTTGCGCATCATCAATAAAATCATATGTCGTTGCATCTTGCCATGTTCCCTCTGATTCACCCACACCACGCTTATCATACCTCAATGTTGCAATGCCTTGATCGGCTGCCCATTGAGCAAGCTTTAAAAATGGTTTTCTATCCATAAAAGTCATGTCACGATCGGTCGGTCCATAGCCAGTAATTAAAATCATCACGGGCGTTTTTAACGTCATCGCATCAGGCATTATCAAACTGCCTACTAAGGTAATACCTGCTTTTTTATTTTCAAAAGAGACCACTTTTTCTTGCATTTTTTTACTCCATTATCAGTATATCTAAACTCAATCAAATAACCTCTCATCAACAATAAATATATGAACTTTTATAATAATATCATGATCACTCTCAATATGAGATTGCAATAATACCAGATTCGTCAATATCAATCGACTCTTGCAAACAAAAATATTTTATTTTACAGTGAAACATGAGTAAGTCGCTTTTTCGAAAAAAACAGTAAGCTAAAAGGTTATATCTCATCGCCCATTAATCCCTACACATATATTTTATTTCAAGGAGTTTTTAATTATGATAATACAAAAAAAAGGTGACTCTCTGATCAGTATCATCAGATATTGGATTCCTGAAATAATATCAAATGGATTAATGATTACATTGCCCATTTTGTTTGATTCATGGCTCATTGCAGAATTACGATCTACCAGTACTTACGGAGCACTCGGCATTGCGACGAGTTTTTTACATCTGCTGACGAAATTTGCAGAAGCTCTTCCTGTCGCTTCTGTTGCCATTATTGGCCGTCACAATGGTGCAAAAGAGTATGAAGAATGCGGTCGTCATCTTGGTGATGCTTTTTGGACTACCTGCATTCTTGGACTCATGCAATGCCTCATTGTTTATTTTGGTGCAGCATCAATCTTTAAATGGCTTGGCGGTAATGATAAAATGATTTCACTTGGCGCACCCTTTTTACAATTGCGCAGCATCAGTGTACTTTTATCATTTGTTTTTATGGCTTTTTTAGGATTTATGCGTGGTGTAAAAAATACGACCATTCCGATGTATCTTAATATGATCGGCATTCTTATTTTTATGATTAGTGATTATGTTTTAGTGCTTGGATCATTTGGATTTCCCCGTTGTGGACTTATGGGATCAGCCATTGCATCAATTATTCAATATTCAGTCATGATTCTTGTTGCACTCTGGTTTATCACCCATGAAGAAAGTTTTTCACGCTATTTCTCTCGTCCTTTTTTTTATTTTTTTAGTTTTGCAGCATCATGGAAACTATTAAAGATCAGCCTCCCCATTATTATTGATAAAATTTCACTTGCTGTTTCATACGTCTGGCTTGCCAAACAGCTTGCACCGATGGGAAAATATATTATTTCATCCTATGATGTTATCGTCAAACTTGAACGTTTTGCTTTTTTACCCGCCATCGCTTTTGCACAAGTTATTACATTTTTAGTCAGTAATAAATTAGGAGAGAAAGATCCTGATGGAGCAAAAGAAAATATCAAAAAAGTTATGATATTAACCACACTGATTATCTGTACAACATTGATCATTTTATGTTCTAATAGTCGTTGGTTTATTAGTTGGCTTGACCCGAAAGGACGCTTCATTGATTTTACCGCTGAAGCACTTCCTTTTGTCAGTGTTCTGGTTATTTTTGATTTTATCCAGATCATTTTAGCAGGCGCACTTCGTGGTGCTGGTGATGTTAAAACCGTTATGTATACACGATTTTTTAGTTGCTTTTTCTTCTTTTTCCCCTTAGCCTACTTATTTGGTTCAGTGCTTACTATTGAAGATGAATTGGTTAAATTTATCTTAATTTATAGTAGCTTTTATTTGAATACTGCTTTAATGGGTATTATTTTTTTATACCGCATCAAAAGCAAAAAATGGATCTCAATTTCTTTATAAGAATATAAACAAGAACCCTGAAAGGCAAATAAATCATGATTTTACCAAGCTGGCTTCCCTTTATTACTGATCTATTACTGTTGCTTCCTTTTATTTTTGTTTTAATAGGAAGCATCATCTTAACCTTTCAAACCAAGTGGGTTCAATTTCGACAACTTCCTTCACTGGGTAGCATGTTTATAAGAAGTTTGAAAAAAAAAGATCCTCTTCATTCTCATAATACAATTCCCTCCTATAAAGCGCTTTTTACTGCCATGTCAACCACGATTGGAACAGGCAATATTGTTGGGCCGATCATTGCAATAGGCAAAGGGGGCCCTGGAGCTCTCGCTGGTTTTTTACTTGCAACTATTTTTGGTTGCGCAACGACTTATGTTGAAGTCTGTTTTGCTCTTTCATTTCGAACAAAAAATAATGATGGCAGTATTAATGGTGGTCCTATGCCCTATGTTAAAGAAGCACTTGGATCATTTTGGGCACTCCTTTATGCCGTTGCTGGATCGATCCTTTTAATCGCTTGGTGCAGCAATCAATCAAACACGACCGCAATGCTGCTTGAACCACTGGGCATTTCAACAACCATTACTGGTCTTTTTTTAGGCATCAGCACAACATTGATTCTTGCAGGCGGCATTCAAAGACTTGGTGCCATCAATGCACTGTTGGTCCCTTACATGTTTATTTTATATTGTGGATCATGCATTGCGATTCTTTTTTTACATGCAAACCAAATCATTCCTTCAATACAATTGATTTTCACCAGTTTTTGGGCACCACATAGTTTTATCGGCTTTACAGGCGGACTCGGTTGGTTTTATGCCCTTCGTTGGGGACTTGCTCGAGCACTCCAATCTAATGAAGCAGGCGTTGGAACTGCAACGTTTCCTCATTCAGCCTCAACTTCAGCACATCCGATACAACAAGGAACGCTCGCTATGATTTCGGTTTATACCAATGGTCTTTTATGCCTTTTAACCGGACTCGTTATTTTAAGCACCGGTGCATGGAAAATACCCGGAGCACAATTTGATGTAATGATGCTCCATGCCATTTTTATCAAACACTTTGCATCTCTTGGTAGCATGCTTTTCGGATTTTCTGCCTTTTTATTTTCTTTTGGAACAATCTTAGGAAATGGATACAATGGCGGAGAATGTTTTAAATATTATATAAATCACCGATTCCTTCCATTTTATTACATCGGAATCGGCAGCATTGTATTCTTGGGAGCTCGTGCGTCAGCACAAACTGTCTGGACAATTGTTGATTTTTTTATAATTCCTGTTATCATTCCTCATATGCTTGCACTTCTTATTCTTGCACCTCAACAATCCAACCTTTTGATACAAAAACAAGAATTAGAATAAAAATATCAACCCAAAAGAGAGTGAACCATGGCTACTTTTACCCGAGAAGAACTTTTGAAAGTTGCTGAACTTTCATTATTAAAACTTGATGAATCTGAAGTTACTTTATTTGCAGAACAACTTAAAACAATTCTTGAATATACTGAAGAGCTTGCAAACGCTGATATCAGTAATGCACAAGAGCCAACACGTGCATTCAATGTTTTTCGTGAAGATAAAGTTATCAAATTTGAATCAGAATCACTTCTTGCCAATAGTCCTGAACGAGAAGAACAGTATTTTGTTCTTCCTCAGATTCTTAATCAACAATAAAAAATTTTGTACCATTTTCAAAGGATTTCTGTATGAAACCATTTATTACGATCAAAGAGATTGCACATCTTCTAGAAACTCATGAAATTTCAGTGACTGAAGTTGCTCAATTTTTTAGCGATCGCTGCACAAAATATAATCCAGAACTACATGCACTCCTTGAACAATGGGATCCTCTCATTGAACTTGATGATTTACAAGAAGATGGTTTTTTATACGGCATTCCTGGTCTTTTTAAAGACAACATGTGCCAAGAAGGAAAAACTGCTTCTGCAGGTTCAAAGATTCTTAAAAATTATACCGCTCCTTATAATGCAACCGTAGTCAATCGTATCATGGCAGAAGGTGGATACTCGATTGGTCGTAGCAACATGGACGAATTTGCCATGGGTTCATCAGGAGAATTTTCTGCATTTGGGAATACAAAAAATCCATGGAATCATAAACATAGTCCCGGTGGTTCAAGCTCAGGAGCAGCAGCCGCTGTTGCTGCAGGACTCGTTCCATGGGCACTAGGAACTGAAACTGGTGGCTCAATTCGTCAACCTGCAGCTTTTTGTAATCTTGTTGGCCTTGTTCCGACCTATGGTCTTTTTTCTCGTTATGGCTTAATGGCATTTGGTTCATCACTCGATAAACCAGGTCCTCTTACCAGAACTGTTTATGATAATGCACTTGTTTCATCAGCTCTTTCCGGACATGATCCTAAAGATTCAACCTCGTTACCTGAGCCTAAGCGTGACTATACCAAAAAACTTGATGGAAAATTACCTGAAAATATGACCATCGGCGTTTTAAAAGATGCCATTGAAAGTGATGCAATACATCCTGAAATTCAAATGGCCTTCAAAGAAGCCATTAATGACCTTGAACGACTGGGAGCAAAAATAACCTATATTTCAATGCCAGCATTTAAATATGGCATTTCGATTTATTTCATTCTTTCTCGCGCAGAAGCAGCATCTAATCTTGCTCGTTTTGACGGATCTTTGTATGGCTCTCGTGAAATGAATATTAAAGATTTACAAGAAATGTACTACATGACGCGTGAAAAAAATTTTGGTGCAGAAATTAAACGAAGAATTTTACTTGGTAATTATGTTCTTGGAAGCAGCCAAAAAGAAGCATACTATGAAAAAGCACAACAAGTTCGTAACGTTTTACTTGCTGAATTTTTAGATGCATTTCAAGAAATTGATGTGCTCATTACTCCAACGACATCAACGCTGCCCTTTGTCCTGGGGAAAGAATCAAATGATCCCCTTGCCATGTATATGAATGATTATTTTACATTACCTAATTGTGTAACTGGAATGCCTGGCCTTTCAGTGCCTTCTGGACTTTCAAAGTCAGGGCTTCCTATCGGCCTTCAATTTATAGGACCACGACTTTCCGAAGAATTACTCTATCGTATTGCATACGCCTACGAATGCAACACGCCACATCACCTTAATAAACCTGCACAATACGAGTAATGCAATATGAGTAGCAATTTTTGGCATGAAAAAATAAAAGTTGGAAACATTTCATTTCCGCGCATTATGGCGGCACCTCTCGATGGCATCACTGATTCACCGTTGCGACAATTGATCAGAGAATTTTCTCCTGAAACATTATTATTTGGTGAGATGCGTCACGTTGCCTGTGTAGCAAATGCAAAAAAAAATGTTTCGCTTCTCTTTGAACCAGTTGAACATCCAATCGCTTATCAGGTTTCTGCTAATCGACTTGAATGCATAGACAAAGCGATTGAAACAATTATTGCACACAAATTTGATATGTTTAATTTGAATGCAGGTTGCCCTTCAAAAACAGTTACCAAATCTGGATCTGGTTCTGCATTGATGGCTGACCCTGAACGACTTAAAACATTATTATTACAAATGAAACAAGCACTTGCTGGACGAATCCCTCTCACGCTTAAAATGCGCTCAGGATTTAAAAAAGTAAATGGCCTTGAAATTGCAGCAATAGCGGAAGAAGTTGGTATAGAAATGCTTATTATTCATCCACGAACAGCACCTGGTGGATTTACTTCGCCTCTTAATTATGAACTGGTTAAACAGATTAAAGAGATGGTTTCAATGCCGGTTATTTTTTCTGGAAATGTTAATAGTTTTGCACGTGCTCAAAAAATGTATGAACTAACTGGCATCGATGGTGTTATGGTCGGCCGTGCACTCTGGGGATGCCCCTGGAAAATTGCTGAAATGGAAGCAGAGCGCGATGACAAACCTTTTGCTGTTTCACCAGAAACATCACTTCATTATGCACTTAAACATTTAGAACTTAATCAACATACATATCAAAATCATGGTTTTATTCATTTTAAAAAACAGGTCTGTCAATATCTCAAAGGCATTAATAATGCCGCAGAAATGCGTGCACAATTATTGCGTAGTCAAAGTCACGATGCTATGAAAGAAATACTTTTGAATATTTTGCAAAAAACAAAGGAAGTTTCTCATGAACAAGAAATTAATACTACTTTTCATGCTCTGCTCAATACCTCTAATCTATCTATCACAAAGAACCAATCACTTTAATCAATGCTGTAGTTATCTTGCTACACCACTTTTGTATAGCGGTGCATATATTACACGTCCTTTATACACGGTCTCACAATACTTTCGTTCTTATGCAGACATTCATGATGAAAATAGAACCTTAAGAAAAAATATTGAACAACTGCAAAATAAAACTATCAGTCTTAAAGCAACCAAATATTTTTTAGATCGCAGTGAAGAAATTGCTCAATTCAAAAAACGATATAACATGACTGAAGCTATAATAAGTAAAATTCTTCTTAAAAATTTTGACACTCATGAACAGTATTTTTATATCAATCAAGGATCAAAATCAGGAATCAAGCCAAATATGATCGCCGCTTATCAATTTCAACTACTGGGCAAAGTAACTGATGTTTTTCCGTGGTACAGCAAAGTTCAACTCATCACTGATCCTCGATGCACCGTTGCAGCCTATAGTAGTGAAGCAGAATATCAAGGAGTTTCTCGTGGCATTAATAATGCAAAGGAATGCATTGTGGAATATATTGACCTCCATGCATCAATAACAAAAAACGATACTATTATTTCAAGCGGACAAGGCATGATCTTTCCTGAAGGATTTAGCCTCGGATCAGTTATTGACGTTAAAAAGAATGATGCATATCAAACAGTATCAATAAAGCCACTTATTGATTTTGAGCACATTGATTTTTGCTACATCATTGACCAAAAAGATATCCCTGCTTTTTGAAAAAAAAAGTAGATTTTTTCATCACTTCTGCTATAAATAATAGAACATTAGCGCCTGTAGCTCAATTGGATAGAGTACCGGACTTCGAATCCGTAGGTTGCAGGTTCGAGTCCTGCCAGGCGCACCATCCGCCGTCGCGCGAAGCGCTATGGCGAGATGTCTCGACGAAGTTTTGACGAAGGCGGACAGCCTACGCTCCTATGGAGCTACGGCCGGCAGGCCATCCCCGATCTCGCTGAATCTTAGGATAAGCGATGCTTCTATCATTCACATGAATGGTGTGATGTCATATTAAAATCTTGATAAAAAAACTTCTTATTTCTTAACACCTGACTAATTTAAAAGAAGACCAAAGAGGGGGTATTTCAAAAAAAGAAAGCGCCGCATTGAGAAGTATGCGCAGGCCTTGTTTGAAAGCAGAAGTTAAGGATCTTAAGGCTTTTTTTTTGATAATTCACGTTTATTTGGACGTGGTTGTAAGCCTGTTGAAGTTGCCCAATAAAAAGCAATAGTCAAAAGAAGAATTAAGCGTTCTATGCGATCAGCTGTTTTTAATTGCGTTTGTTGAATGCCAAAGCCACGAGACTTAAAATCTGAAAATAAAGCTTCAATGCCCCATCTCATTCCATAGTCTAAAATACGAGCTTTAGTAGGAATTCCATCCATTGCAATGATCCAGGCTTCTGCATGTCCTGTTTCACGTAAAACCCCGATCGAAGTGATAACATTGCTTTCATACAATTCAGCATTGGTAATACCTGGAACCCCTAAATTTAAAATGTCTTTTGTTTGCATTTCTCCACCTTGATGTTGCAAAGTAAGATTTCCTTTAAGTCGAATGCGATATTGCCATTTTGCATCTTGACACCATTGAATCAAGCGAGCTGTTCCATAAAATCGATCTGCAGTAAAAAGAATTTTCAAGCCATCTGGAATCATTGCTTTAACTTTTTCAAGTAATATTTTTTGCTCTTCAAATCCAATATTGCCTTCTGTTTTGACTATTTTCCATACAACAGGCAAGGCTCTTTCTGCGATACGAATAGAGATCATTAAGCATTCAAAGCCATTATTAATAATACTTTGATCCATCATTAATACAGCAATTTTTCCATTAAGACAGGTTAATTCTAATAATTCTGGAATAAAGCCAAACATAACCTCATTTGGTTCAATTTTTTTATTGGATAACCAACGATAAATGAATCTAAATCTTTCTTCATCACTTTTGACTTCACGTGGTAATACACTTGCTAATTCAGATGTATTTATGTTGCGTATAGTTAAAATTGATGCGACCAGATCAGCTAAACCAGCTCGCTGGGGTTTGCTTAAATTTGTATTACGATCAGCTATATCTTGCTCTATAATTTCAGCAACATGAGCAATGCTTCCTTTTAATTTTCTCATTATTTTCTCCTAAAGTTCTTTTTTATTCAACTTTAGAAAGAGTAACAATTAATTAAAAAAAATTAAGAAAAAAATTAGTCAGGTGTTAAGTTCTTATTTAAGATTATGAGGAGACGACGGTGGCTTCGCCATTTGTCGTCGATTAAAAAGTAAACTCTGATCTTTTTTGCACAGCAATAATTCATATATTTGATACCATTAAAATATATAGTTTTTTTATAAACCATACTTTAAAGGAAGAATATCATGAATTATACTAGTAATAACCCAAATTTTATCAAAGCAATTACCTACATTTATAAACAGATAGACAAGCCACTTACGCTTGATCAAATCGCTCAACATGTTGGCATTTCAACTGCTTCACTCAAACGACTTTTTATCGATGCAACCGAACAATCAGCTGGATCATTCATTAGAAAATTACGTATGGAACATGCATTCAAAAGCATTCACCAGAAAAAAAACTCTATTTTAGAAACAGCCCTTGAAGTCGGCTTTGAAGATCATGCAGCTTTTAGCCGTTGCTTTAAAAATATATTTGGTTACACTCCTTCAATTGGTCGAAAAAAAATTCATCTTGTTGATGAACTTGAATCAATTCAACTAGAAGAACCAACAATAGTTGAACTTGATAACATTGTTGTTCAAGCAGCAACTGCGCAAGGGACCTACTTTCAAGCGGCACCAGAAGCCTGGGATCAACTTGAAAAGCAGATTGATAAAGCTGAAATAGATGACGACTCCACCGCAACATTTATTGGCATTGGTCATGATAATCCACATGAACAAAAAATTGCTCATGATCAAGTTAGATTTTCTGCTTGCATTGCTCATACTGAAAAAAAATATCCTCATTTACAAACAACAACTATTGTTGGTGGATTATATGCTCAATTTCATTATCACGGAAAACTTATAAATCTTGGACTTGCATATCATTACATATTTGGAGCATGGAACAATACAAATAACAATTCTATTGATCATGCTCGGCCTGCTTTTATTATCTTTGATCAATTCCCCAGTAATTTTAAAAAACAGAATCTTATTATTTCAGTTCCGATTAAAAATCAATAACATAGAAAAAAAATCTTGCTATTCATATATCTTTAAGGTACGTTACAACATATTTTGTATCTCTATTTCATATAATAAAAACAGTAAAAAATATGATAAAAAAACCAATAGTCATTTTTCTCAATGGTGGAAGCAGTAGCGGAAAAACAACACTGAGTCATGCATTACAAGAAAAACTTGAACCCCCTTTTTTACATATCGGTATTGATAAAATTATTAGCATGATGCCACATAAACATAATGATTGGGTCAATAGTTATGAATCTGCACCAACGCATCACAAAGAAGGATTCTGGTTTGAAAGTAAAAAAAACAATAATGCTGAAACTGAACATGAACTAAAAATGGGCCCCCTTGGAAAAAACATTTCATTACTTCTGGTTGATATTGTAGAAACAATGCTTCAATCAGGACATAACCTCATCATTGATGAAGTAGTCACTGATCACAAATTTTTTAATACCTGGAAAGAACGATTGAAAGAATATCCTACGCTCTTTATCGGGCTCACCTGCAATAGAAATATTCTTGAACAACGAGAACGTGAACGAGGCAACCGCATGATCGGCTCAGCACTACAACAAAGCAAAGTTATTCATTTGAACAAAGAATATGATCTCATGATTGAAACAAGTGATAAAACTACGCATGAACTTGCTCATAGTATTATTACCCATCTTATAGATCATTCTTTTTTTTAATCAGATTGGAAAATATATTTATTCAAAACATGAATAGAACAAAAATATAAATACTTTATTCCACGAAAACAATATTCTTCACAAATCATTTCTTGATCAAGATCATAGTTTGCACGTTTTTCAACATCACTTAATGTTTCATATGCTTCACCAATCAACTTAAAATATATCTCAGCTTCTTCTTCATTTCCTTTATTTTTATCAGGATGCCATCGCAAAGCAGATTTTTTATACGCATCTCGAATCGCTTGAAATGATGCATCACATGATACACCTAAAATATCATAATAATTTAATGCTTCATATTGCTGATGTTGAATAATAGCAGCCTCTCCTTGAGCATAAATAAGAAACAATAGTAAAAAAATAGATTGAATATAGATCATCAGATTCCTCAAATAATACTCTATAACAGAGACAGAAAATTAAAAAATGATTTAATATCAATTGCTCGTATGTATCATAACAAAAATTATTTTTAAATAAAAAAATGTGCATAAAAAAAGCTCCGAATGAACTGAATCATTGGAGCTTTTTAAATCTTGGCAATATCTATTTTTCCGGGCCGTAACCAGCCGAGTATCTTCGACGTAACGAGCTTTACTGCTGTATTCGGAATGGGAACAGGTGTTTCCTCGTTACTATTGTCACCAAAAAATTTTTA
>JACCEA011611422.1_pt1 | contig 12911 bp, 6 predicted proteins | sample 7449851 | NCBI WGS metagenome assembly JACCEA01 (sample SAMN15323453, study PRJNA562643) | freshwater metagenome | isolation source: river surface water | place: USA:Blue River Watershed | collected 2017-08-18 | reverse complement strand
CATGCGCTATGCACCGGTGAAACTCTCCTTGTGGGAGATCGTTGCCGTAGACGCCGGCACCCTGATATTGTGTTTGTTTTGTATGTGGCTGCCAACTTTGTATATTCGCCGCGTGCAACCCTCTCGGGTGCTCCAATTCAAATAGAATTTATCCCGGGCAGATGCTTTTCGTTCATTTGAGACCCAAAGCGTCTGTGTCAATTATAAACATCCACATCTATGAGCAATAAAGAAGTTTACACGAAACTCTGTAGTCAACGCAAAGACATTCCTGTTTTCTCGCAGCCCTGGTGGCTCGATGCAGTATGCAAAAACTGGGATGTAGCTATTTCTAAAAAAGGCGAGCATATTGCCGGCGCATGGCCCTACCCCGTTGAAAAAAAACTGGGTGTAACCCTTCTGCGCACCCCCATGCTTACGCCCTATCTGGGGCCGTTGGTCTTCTTTCCCCACGACCTGAAAGAAAGCAATAACGATAGCTACGAACACGAGACCATCTCGGACCTTATCAAACAACTGCCCGATGCACCTGTCTGGAACATGTCGGTGCAGCCGGGGCTCAAACAGGCCGGCATCTTCAAACAGAACAAACTTCACTCACAGGTCCAGCAAACTTTCCTGCTAGAACTCAATGAAGACGAAGAGACACTGCTTACCAACATGAAGGATGCGGTGCGCCGCAATATCCGCATTGCCGAAAGTGAGGTAAAGGTCACTAACTCGCCCGAGCACCTTAAAGACCTGTACCGCTTCCAAAAAAGCACGCTTGCAAAAAAAGGCAAGTCATTCCCATACTCGCTGCGCGACCTGCAAAAAATAATGGACGCGGCTATCAAGAATAAATCAACCGCCCTGTGGGTAGCAAAAACGCCCGACAAAAAGATACAGGCGATCGTTTGGGCGATGTGGGACGAACGCACCAGCTACTATTTTATGGGAGCGCAAAATCCGGAGACCAACAGCTACAGGGCAATGTCACTGCTGTTATGGCACACGATGCGCCTTGCAAAGGAACGCGGAAACACCATATATGACTTGGAAGGTAGCATGGACGAGGGGGTTGAAAGGTTCTTCAGGAATTTTGGTGGAGACCGCGCGCTCTACATTGTACTTATGAAAAATAAATCGCTTATCTGGAAACTGAAACAGGCGATCTTGAAATAAAAATGGCCGTTATTATCCTTGTGTTAATAACATTCCCCATAACCCGGGGATGCATCATATCCATTTTTGATAAAAACGTAATAAATACTTAATTTTCGTATCCGATACAATATATTTGTATGTCAACTTCCCCGATTCCGCTTAAACGGGTCGGGAATGGTATATTTTGTTAAACCCGATCGTTCCGAATACGGAGAAAAAAATGTTTATGAAAAAGATATTCTTACTACTGACGTTGATTTGCGGAGGCTTATACAGTCAGGCGCAAACTGCCGCTTCCTATGGTTTCTCAGCATTCACTGCCCCATACGCCAGCATTGCCGGCTCAGGCACCATGCTGCCGCTTCTCAGCGATGACGATGCCACGGAACTTGCTGTTCCCATCGGCTTTACATTCAATTACTGTGGCACACCTTACACCACAACATCCGTCTGTACTAATGGCTGGATGTCTCTTTCTAACTCTCCGGCTGTCGACTGGACCAACGCGTCTTTTCTTATAGACGGTCCAGGATGGATCATGCCTTTCTGGGATGATATTGAGGGCCTCACTGCGGGTAGTGTATACTACCAGACCACCGGCGTCGCTCCGAACAGGGTATTCACCGTAGAGTGGAACGCATTTGAGTCGATCGTTGGTTTCGGAACCCTCAATTTCCAGGTAAAACTATACGAGACTTCCAACAGGATCGATTTCCACTACGGCACTTCTTCAGCTATATTTACTGATGCGACAATTGGTATCTCAAACGACAATATCTCCGACTGGCAAACGCTTTCGGACGAAGGTCCCAGCCCTACTCCGCTACCCTTCCCCTTCTTCGAGGACTTTATTTTCGGAACGCCCGCAGCTGATCAGGTTTACCGCTGGACTCCGGCTTGCCTTTTGCCGGCTCCAGTTGCAGGAACACTTACGGTCTGCACAGGCACCACTACCACTTTAACGCATGACACCCTTGGCGGTACCTGGAGCAGCTCTTCTCCCTTGGTTGCAACGGTAGGTAGCTCGTCCGGCATCGTCACAGGCGTTTCTGCAGGCACGGCGGGTATCACTTACACTGCAGCCTCAGGTTGTATTGCAACTGCCATTGTCACAGTTACCGCAGTAGCGCCTATCACGGGCACACTCACCATCTGCGAAAGTCTTTCCACGCTCCTCGGCCATCCGGTGCCTGGTGGAACCTGGAGCAGCAGCGACCCTGTAGTAGCTGATGCCGCCGCCACTCCGGGTTATATTAACGGCTTCATTGTCGGTACAGCCACCATCAGTTATACGCTGCCGTCAGGTTGTGTTGCCACTGCTGTGGTAACAGTAACTCCTATACCCGGTAGTATCACCGGCCCTGACAACGTTTGCCAGGGTGGCACAGTCACGCTTACTTCTGCACCTGCCGGTGGTACCTGGAACAGCGGATTCCCGGGCATTGCCTCAATAGGGTTAACCACAGGTCTTGTGTCTGGCCTTACAGGTGGCACAACAACCATATCCTACACATTGCCGTCAGGCTGTTTCCGCGTCATCGCGTTCACAGTTAACCCGCTTCCGGCACCTATTACAGGTGGTACTTCTATTTGTGTTTCAGGCACGCTATCGCTTACTAACACAACCGCGGGCGGATCCTGGAGCAGCACCACTCCTGCTGTCGGTAGTATAGATTCCGTTACCGGGGTGTTTACAGGCGTATCCGCCGGCACAACAGTGGTGAGTTACATACTCCCAACCGGTTGCTTCCGCACTACTACCATCAACGTTACTGCAGGCGTTGCCCCAATAACGGGCGACCTCGATATTTGTTATTTCGCTCCGGGCATCATGCTGTCTTGTGCTACACCCGGCGGCACCTGGAGCAGTAGTGACGTTACCGTCGCTACTATCGGATCTCTGACAGGAGTATACGCCTGGTCTACAGCACCATCAGGAACTGCAACAATATCCTACGTTCTTGGTTCAGGCTGTTTCTCAACCGTAGTGGTCACCGTCAATCCAATGGACAATATTTTCGGCGTAACATCGGTTTGTATGGGTTCCACCAGTACGCTAACCAACTCCACACCTCCGGTAGGCACAGGTACCTGGACCAGTGGTGATGTTTCCGTTTATACCATCGGCGCATCCACCGGGGTCATCACACCTGTTGCACCGGGCGTAGCGTCCGTTACATACACAATGCCTGTTACAGGTTGCTCAGTGCTCAATACTGTAACCATCAATCCACTTCCTGCACCGCTCACCGGCGATTTGGTGACATGTGTTGGAAACACGACTACTATTTCTTCAGGGCCGGCGGGCGGTACGTGGACAATGACACCTGCCGGGTTCGCGACAATGTCTCCTCCCGGCACATTCACGGGCATAGCAGTGGGCACAACTACTATCACGTATAGCATCCCTCCTGCGCTGTGCTTCCGCGAGGCAATCCTGACAGTCAATCCTACCCCGGGCACCATTTCCGGTGTTACCGTTGTTTGTCCGGGTGTCACATCAGCACTCAGCCACACAACTCCCGGCGGCACATGGAGCAGTAGTACACCGGCTGTCGCTACAGTGGGTTCTTCATCTGGTATCGTTACCGGGGTAGGCCTTGCAGGCGGAACAACTACCATCACTTACACACTGCCGGCATCGGCTTGTTTCACTACCGTTGTCGTAACGGTGCAACCTGCCCCTAACGCCATCACTGGTACGTTATCTGTATGTGCAGGTTCTAATACAACATTAAGCACCACCAGCCTTGGCGCTACATGGAGCAGCAGCAACACAGCAGTTGCAACCATAGGCTCATCATCGGGCACCGTTACAGGCGTAGCGGCAGGTACTGCTACCATTACCTGCTTCGGCACTAATGGCTGTACACGCACAGCGGTAGTAACGGTAAATCCGTTACCTGCCGCCATTACCGGCAGCAATACTGTTTGTACTGGTGCAACAACAACGCTCAACTCTGCCACACCGGGTGGTACATGGAGCAGCAGCAATGCAGCTGTTGGTACAGTAAGCGCCGGTGGCGGCGTTGTGGGCGGCATCGCTGCAAACACCGTTACTATTACTTACGCACTTTCTACAGGTTGCTTCCGCACTTACCAGATGACGGTAAATGCTACACCAACTGCATTCACACCTACCACCAATGCGCTTTGTATCGGCAACACTGTAACATTCGGTTCTACACCCGGCGGTGGCACATGGGCCAGCAGCAACACGGGTGTGGCTACTGCAGGAGCAGGCACCGGTCTTATCTCGTCTGTAGCAGTGGGCATCACAACTATCTCATATACTCATCCTTCAAACGGCTGTGTACGCACAAGGGTACTTACAGTCAATCCGCTTCCGGGAACTATCGGTGGTTCCACAACCATCTGTCCTGCATCAACTGTCACTTTAACCAATCCTGACGCGGGTGGCACGTGGAGCAGCAGTAACATTGCAGTTGGCACCATCGTAGCGGGTACCGGCGCTCTCACAGGCATCTCAGGTGGTACTACTACTATTACTTACACACTCAGCACCGGCTGTATCCGCACTACCGATGTTACGGTTATCGCTGCTCCGGTGGCACTGATATCACCGATAGGCGATACAGTATTGTGTCCCGGTGATTTTGTTACCCTCACTTCCAGCGCTGCAGCGGGTGCTACCTACCAGTGGTACAATGGCGGTGTGCTCATTCCGGGCATCACTACTCCTACGTACACTACCGGCACAGGCGGCACCTACCAGGTACGTGTGAGTGTAGCTGCAGGTTGCTCTACACTGTCGCCTATCCAAAACGTTTCTGTGGTCCCTGCAACCGCTACTATTACTGTTCCCGGCGGCTCTACTACAGGATGCTCAGGTACCGGAGTTGCGCTCAATGCTAATACAGGCGTTGGTCTTTCTTATCAGTGGGAATTGGCAGGAAGTGCCATAGCGGGTGCAACCGCCAGCACCTACACTGCGCTCACAAGCGGCAACTACACCGTACGCATCACCAATGGTGCCGGCTGTTTTGCCACTTCGGCACCGACAACAATTACTATCGTTCCTGCTCCATCTAATGTTGTTGCGGCATCAGGTCCGCTCACATTCTGCACAGGTGCAAGCGTTACATTGTCAGCAGCTACAGGCACAGGCTACACCTATCAGTGGCACAACACCGCTGGTCCTATCGCCGGTGCAACAACGTCTTCTTACACAACGTCAACCGCTGAAGGCTACCATGTAGTTATTTCCGGACCAACCGGCTGCACCACAACAACTGCCATTGTCAATGTGGTGGTAAATGCCCTTCCGAACGCAGCCATCACTCCGGGCGGACCTACTCTGTTCTGTTCAGGCGGTGTTGTTGCGCTCGCAGCTGCTCCGGGCTTCACCTACCAGTGGTACCGCAACAGCACTGCTATTGTTGGTGCAACCAATGCTGCATACCTTGCCAACACCACCGGCGGATACAAGGTACGCGTTACCAACACTACTACAGGTTGTACCGCTATGACGCTTGCTGATACTATAGTGAACGTTGTTGCTTCTCCAACCATAGTAGCACTCACGCCTGCCAGGTTCTGCTGGGGTGGAAGTTCTCTGTTGTCAACGTCAGCATCATCTCTCGGATACGCGATCAGCTACCAATGGTACTTCAACACAAGCGCTATCGTAGGCGCAACTAATCCTACGTACAACGCTACAACTCCGGGCGACTATTCATGTACTATTTCTGTTCCGTCAAGCTGTACTGCATCTACCGGCCCGATAACGGTATCTCAGGTTCCATTGCCTGATCCGCCGATCTCGTTCACAGGAAGCGCATTAAGAACAGGCAATTACTACGTTACCTACCAATGGTACAAAAACCTGGTGGCTATACCGGGTGCTACTTCATACATGACCCCATCTACAGGTGCAGGCAGCTACAAAGTTGCGGTTACAGACACCAACGGCTGTCAGGCAGTAAGTGCGGCATACGTTGTGGGAAGCGGACCTACGGCAGTTGAAAATGTAAACAACATCGATGTGAGGATATTCCCTAACCCGGCCAATCAGACAGTACACATCGCGTGCCCTGTTGCTGCAAGGGTGGTAGTTACGGGTGTCGATGGCAAGGTGCTTATCAACATGCCTGACGCAAAAGAGATCAATGTCGCTCATCTTGCCGATGGACTGTACATGATATCGGTGTTCGACGCGTCAAACAACTTGCTGAAAACAGAAAAGCTCATCAAGCGTTCTGAATAACAGTATCGTTGTAAGAATATAAAAAGAGAGGGCTGCCGATTGGCAGCCCTCTCTTTTTATCCTTTCGGTCACTCAGATGAATTTGTTATCCCGCGCAGCTTTGATCGCATCGGCTTTCGAATGCACATCCAGCTTGTGGTATATGTTCTTTATGTGCGACTTCACAGTCTCCAGATCTATATAAAGTTCATCGGCAATTCGCTTACGGCTTTTGCCGGTAGCTATCTGTTCCAGTATCTCGGTCTCTCTGCGCGTCAATGGCGATGCGTCATTTCTTTTGAATGAAGAGATAACCATCCGCGCTATGTTAGCACTCATCGGGCCACCACCCTCCATCACTTCATGTATCGCCGACACGATCTTCTCCGGAGGTGTGTTCTTGGTAAGGTAACCCGCCGCACCGTTGCCCAACGCGCGGAAGATCAGCAACTCCTGTTCATATACTGTCAGGATAAGGATATGCGTATCAGGCAATGTCTTCTTTAATTTCGGCAAAGCATCAATGCCCGATATACCCGGTAACTCCACATCCAGCAATATCACATCAGGGTCGTCCTGCGCAATATGTTTCGCTGCTTCCTCATAAGAAGGATAGGTCCCGCATATCTTATATCCGGTGGTGTTACCAATAAGGAAAGCATATCCCTCCCTTATCGTCTCGTCATCTTCTATGATCGCCACCTTTATGTCCAGATCTCTTTTCATAGCTGATTATTTATGCAAATTTCAAACAATTTAAGATCGGGCAACTCACCTGTTCTGCGGTATTTTGAAGGTCAGGGTAATGATAGTACCCCTACCCGGCCGCGAGTCTATGTATAGTTTTCCGTTCAGCCTTCCTGCCCGTGTATGCATATTGGCGAGGCCATTCCCCTTGCGGGCTACATGCACATCAAATCCCGTTCCATCATCCTTCAGCACTATCTGCAACGTATTCTTCGACTTCCAGGTCACATCCATCAATACCTGTTGTGCCTGAGCATATTTCAATGCATTATTCAGCGCCTCTTTGAAGATCATGATCAGATTCCTGCTCATCTCCATATCCAGCCTGTATTGCCGCCACTTGCTGTCATCGCCCGTAAACACAAAACGCACATCTGTATCCTGAAACAACTCGTTCCCGAAATCGCGTATCCTATACAGTATTTCATATAGCACATCGTTCGATGGCTTCAACGACCACAGAATATCTCTGGTGCCGCTGTATAACTGAGAGGTATTGTCCTCAATCTGCCCCAGTATGCGTGTGGTCTCGGGCGTTAGTGGCAACTTGGTCTTTAGTACACTTGTCAGCACATTTATCCTCGTGAGCTTATTACCGATCTCGTCATGAAAATCTTCAGCCGTCCTCGTCCTTATCTTACCCTGCTCTTCAGCACGCAGTTTTGCCAGCAATCGCTCTCTGCGCTGCTTTCTACTGCTGATGCTATACTGTATGAATACACCCAACAACAGCATAGCGCCCAATGCCACAAAGCGGAACCATGCTGTTTTGTGGAAGGGTGCAACTATCTCAAACCCATACCTCAGCTCTTGTGTTGTCACACCCGCATCGCTGCGACACTGCACCCTGAACAAGTATTTGCCCGGCGGCAATGCCGAGTAAGTAACCGTATTTGCTGTTGACCAGTCCGACCATGGCGCATCCGTTCCCTCAATACGATATCGGTACAATACTTGCTGCGCGCCGCTCAAGGTTACCGCCTGAAACGTGAACGCGATATTGTTCTTCTTGTACGGCAACTGCAAATTATACGGAACGCCGTACCAGCTCTCCAGACTGTCATACCACTGCGGATCTATCACACTCTCTCCGGCAATCTTCACCGACTGCAGCACTATATGGGTAGGCAATGATGTTACAGCCTTTGTATTGGGGTCGTAGTGAAGTGCGCCGTTCGTTGTTCCGAACCAAAGGCTGCCATCTGGCTGCTTCAGCACAGCATTTATGTTGCTCTCCATCCCCATTATCCCCTGCGCCTTACCATAAAAATTCACCACCGGCTCACTTCCTTTCCTGTAGCCGATCTTGTGTATCCCGAAACCGGTTCCCACCCAGATGTTACCTTCATTATCGGCCACCATGTTGTAGATGAAGTCCGACCGTAGACCTGAACTTTTATCGATCACGCGCACCCGTCGCGTATCCAGATCAAATACCAGCACACCATTGTCGCCGCTGCCAAACCACAACTCTCTACCACGTTTCAGAAAACACTGCACCGCCGAGCTGTCCACAATGGTGCGCGTAACGAATGGTTTTGCCTCCCCCTCATGAAACAACCGCAACCCACCTTCTGTCGCTATCAGTGTACTGTCAAAGCCTATGGTGAGAAAGGAATATACCGGACTGTTACAGGTATCGGCAAGTTTGAACTCGCCCTGCTCCAATACCATTACACCGTTCGTAAAACCTATCCACAGCCGATTGAAAGTATCTACATAAAGACTACTTACATAGTTCGATAACAACTCCCTTTCCGGTTGTGCATACTGCCTGAAAATGCCGCCATCATAGTTCCAGAGCCCACGCCCCCTTGTACCTATCCAAAGTCCTGAATATGGAGTGTAACACAACGACATCACCGGCGGCACCGGGCTCGATGGAAATGAAAGAGGACTTATCTTCTTGTCCTTAAAGACATACAACCCTGCATCATAGGTACCCAGAAACAGCGAATCGCCCCCGTTACCGGCAAGGGCCATCACCTGTGCGCTAGGCAATCCGGTGCTGCCATCAAGACCGGTGAACTGTGTGCCTGAGAACCTGAATAATCCCTGCCCGTCCGATGCCAGCCACATACTACCTTCATTATCGCGCAGTACATAGTTTACAGTATTGTCGGTCAATCCGCTGGCCCGGTTATAAATGGTAAACACATCATTGTCCGCTTTCACCACACCACTAGATGTTCCTATCCACCAAGCGCCATTGTTGTCAACCGCGGCCGATGTGATCATGCCCTGTATTGTCAGCGGGCTCCCCGACACTTCAAATAGCTTCGGTCCACCGGCGCCCACAACATACACCGCACCGCTCACTGTCATCAGCACCGCACCGCCCGCACCGCGGAACAAATGAACAGTACCTCCCGCCATTTCTTCCGGAACCTTCCATATAACGCGCCACTTACCACCGGCATACCGCAACAACTCACCATTCTTTGCCGCCAACAGGCCGTTACTGCTATTCACTATGGCCGATACCGACCCTGGCTGTCCTGGTGTCTCGGCAAATCGTATTCCGGCATTTGTCACCAAATACAGCGCACCATTCACACACCACCACACCGAATCATTCACCACCACTATCTGCTGCTGATAATTGCGCCCGCTCGACACGCCGCCCTGCAATCTGTAATGCTTAAAGGTGCGCCCGTTAAAACAAGACAGTCCCTCCGAACTGCCTATCCATACGTTGTTGTGGCTATCCGTCGCCAGCCCGCGAACCATGTTATGCAACAAGCCATTGCGCACACTGTAGTTGGTAAAATTCCTTCCATCAAATCTCGATAGCCCTCCCAGTGTCCCTATCCATAAGTTCCCGGTTCTGTCCTGTGCCAGACACGTTGACTGCGACTGTATCAGTCCGTCTTCAACGCTCAGGTTATGAAAATGATAGCGCTGCGCAAATGAACCGGTGCAATACAGCATCAAAACAAACAACGGCAGCAACCGTTCTCTTGACCCGAAAAAAGAAAACACCCGTTTCATAGCCCTGTGAAATTACTTCATATACGGCACATGCCGCCTGCACACAGCTTTTTGCCCCCATAAATACCCCTGCGGCAACCCCATAAAACAGCGATTGCCTGCACAGGCAGGCAATTCTGAGATCATGGTGAAAGGCAAATATGCTGACGCGCCCGCTACCGGGGCACAACTTATTCCCGATGCAAACATATTCCAATGTCCCTAACCCCGGATACCACTTTTGTGGTATTAATGCAAAAAGGAGCGGAAGTGCATGCCGCACTTCCGCTCCCACATAACTTCCGGCATTACTTCACTACCGAGAACCTCGATGTAAGCTGCACGTCCTCTCCCTGCAGGCGCACCAGATACATGCCATCGCCCAGCATATGCACCGGCAAAGCCAACTCATTTATCCCTGTCTTCAACTGTTCATTGTTTGCCCTGTAAACTACTTGGCCTGCCATATTGAGTATCGATACGCTCACGTTGGTTGGCACAGGCACTTCTACCCTCACTGTTATCTCGTTGGTAGCGGGGTTAGGGAATACCGACTGCACCGAACCTGCAGATACCACTTCACCTATACCCACACTTGGCGGCGGCGTGGCTTTATAGTACTTCACATCGCTCACATAAGGTGTCGCGCTGCCTGTAGTATCGTAGCTCACTGTCAGCAGTGGCGAGTGAAACCCGCTCATGTACCACGAGTATTCTTCGGTCTGACGGACATTCACGTTCGACATACCCATGAAGTACACACTATCCTTAATGATACGGATCGTTTTCATCCTCAGCACATTGTTAAACGTTCCGTTCGGCAACTTCAGCGTACCATAAGCATCGCAGGTACTGTTCGTGTATCCGCTGAGGAAGAGATCAGCGCCCATCATATTGATCTTAGCCCTGAAGGTATCCTTTACCACTGTATTATAGGTCACCGGGAACTTCGTGAGCGTGCTGCGGTCACTGAAAAGGATAGGGCTTCCGTCAGAAAATACACCCATCAGTTCTATACCGTCTGTACCGGAGATGCCGTAGGAATATTCGCTGTCATGGAACATCACGATGTTGGCACCCGGGAAAGAGTCACAATAAGGTGTTGCCGCGCAGGTAAGATAAGAAGTGGTGTCGCTATCGTTCTTTACGAGCGCCGACATATCCCACATCACTGATGCGCCCGATGCGCCCTTTGCTACATTAGCGGTGTCGCAGAAGTAACCATAGAATATATCTCCGGCTACCGGGTTGTTAGTTGCTTTGGTGAGGGTCACCTGTCCGAATACAGTTGTTGTTGCTGCCATTACAAGGCCGAGTAAAATTTGCTTTTTCATGGAATTGAATTGTTTTTTGATTCAGATTCCATTGTTCAAATCCCGTGCCAGTAAAGGGTTCCAGAAGATCAGTTAACAAGAGTTTAGACTAACCGGCGCTTTGCAGTTAGACTTTCGTTAAGGGGCAAAAAAAGGCGTTTTTTGCGTAGGGGTAAGCGTAGTGTGTGTGCGTTATTAAAGGTTTGCACCACCCCTAAAATGCTACTGATTGGCAGGAAAACCCCAATCGGGGTAGTCGGCATTCCAGTTGATCTTTTCGCCGGTAGTACCCAGACCCATCAGTTTATTCAACCGCATCGTGATGCCGATCTCGTTATAAGGGCCCGATATGTGATAATAGGAACGGCCATACTGTATCACGAATTTCTTAAGGTCCACCGTTGCACCGAATGAGAAACCGGCCACACCCTTTATTGTCTGCAATGCCATTTCCTGCCTGCGCAGTACATTATAGGCTCCCGTCACCGATATCTTCTTGCCCAGTGTTATCTGCGCCCCGAAAATGAAATGACGGAACAGCTTATCGGTAAAGTAGTTTTTCTGTTTGGTATTGCTGTCGGTGGTGCTCACCAGGGTATTGGTCTGTATGTCAGCCGGATTGTCGTAACGGATGTTCCACTCATACAAATGATGCACTGTAGTGAACAGGCGCAACGGCAGGTGCTTGAATCGCTTCGACACGCCCAACTGCAGATCGAACGGAATTGGCTCCGCCGGATTCTCGGCCGTATATCGGTCCAGCATCACGCCCATATTCTTGGCCACAATACCGATGTCCCACATCGACGCGGTATCGTAATAATTGACACCCACATCCATCATAGCCGCTGTGGCTCGCGTTGTATACAGGGACGAATGCGCCATCTTCAGGGCAGCGCCATAACGCCAGTGTTCCCCATAGCTGCGTGCAGCCCCCATAGTTATCGCATAATCCGACGCCTTGAAATCCCCCTCCTCTACACCCGTTGCCGTAGTGTATTTAAAGGTGCCATAGTTCATATACTGGACCCCGCCAAAGAATGAGGTATTGATCTTGGCCGAATGGAAGCCATACAGCAGATTGGATGCGCTCATACCCGCATACAGCCCGTTGTAGTTAAGTTGCAACTGATTGTGCAGACCGGCCCGCATCAGCGACGGGTTCTGGAACGCCAGCGAGATATCGTTACCCGGATGGGCCACATTGATACCGCCCATAGCCGACACATGCGGAGAATTGGACAACCGCAGGAACTCAAACGCAAACTGACCACCATTCACCTGTGCACGGCCGGTAACGGGCATCACTGCCGCAGCAAACAAGGTTGCCGCTGCTACTACGCTCTTACACTTTTGTCTGAGTTCTGTTGCCTTTGAAAACGTTCCCATATTACTGCCTTGCTCCTGATAAACGTATCGCGCCTTCTTTTATTGTTTCTTCTCAATACAAGGGCAGGGATCATCCCTGCCCTCATAAGTTCAATATCTGAGATGATAATTATCCGTTTGCCTTCTGCATGTCTTCTACT
>JACCEA010288805.1_pt1 | contig 12911 bp, 14 predicted proteins | sample 7449851 | NCBI WGS metagenome assembly JACCEA01 (sample SAMN15323453, study PRJNA562643) | freshwater metagenome | isolation source: river surface water | place: USA:Blue River Watershed | collected 2017-08-18 | reverse complement strand
GGCTCATACCCTGTGCCAGACCTTCAATCTGACCGAGTAGACCTTGAGCCTGACCGATAACCTGACCAGCATCGGTTGTTCCGCCTTTAGAACCACCAGATGGAATACCAGAGGCACCTGTAGTTGCTGGATCAATAAAGCCTAAGCTGGCACCTGTAGCGTTCACCGAATAGAAAACGTCGGTCGTGCTATTACCATCGAAGAAGCCTAGAGCAGGAGAACCAGTATTACTGGTCATAGTATTGGCAAATTCCATCTCGGCATTTGCATCTTCATAGCCATAAGTAATAACGACATTACCATTAACATCGATTTTCTGTAATGCTACACCCCAGGCGGTCTCGATCTCATTAATTACTGGCTCAATTTTGTCCTGTCCAAATAGATCGGTGTCCCACTGTAGACGATTAAGAACATACATCAACTCGCTTAGTGAGGTGACCTGACTTAGTAATTCTTGTGCGTTCTTAAGATATGTGTCCTCATGAACCACATCACCAGTCATAAAGGCTACACCGTCATTAGCCTCATATCCTTGCAATAATAGAGAAAGAGAATTGACGGCTGACTTCATTGGTGTAGTCAAGCCTTCCATAATAGTATAGAGAGGTGTATCTGGTGGAGCCTCGGTAGCAAATATAATATTATCACCTAGGCCGCCACCGTAACCAGCACCACCCGCACCCGTATTGGCGCCTGGAGGTGTATATGCCTGGCCTGGCTGGGCACCAGATAATAGAGAAGAACCAGCACCAAAGCCACCTGCACCACCACCGCCACCTTTATTACCAGCAAGACCTTGTATCATCTGGCCAAGCGACATGACCTGACCCATCATTTGCTGCATTTGCTGGACGCCGATCATACCGTCATTGGTCTGTTTAGCGGTTGGCACATTGGTGATTTCAGGTAATCTAAAACCAGCCATATCAAATAAGGCACCGTGAATAGGTAATCCTTCTAGCAGATCAAGCGAATGTTGCTGTCCTTTTTCCTTGATCTTACGGATTTTAACGCCATTCTCCTCGACCTCTTGAATGTCGGGCGCTACATTGACATCTCTGGTCGTTTGAGTAAGCTGGTTGACTGTCTGGGTCGATCCTAGACGGCCTCCACCGCCGCCATTCTGACCACCCTTTCTTACCGTATTAGACTGACCTAGAATAATTCCGCCCGTTTCACCTAATTGTTTAAGGACAACTACTGGAGTTCCTGGATCGAGAGCGCCTGGGAATGCCTGCTGCATAAAGCCAGTTGGTGAGTTGAGCATTGGTGAGAGCATCATGTCATCTACATTGACACCTTCACCATGATCAATTGGAGAATAAAAAGATTGATTACCAGAATGATCTTCGGCTTTTTTATCTGTAACAACCGCTACAGAAAACTTGGAATCTGGTCCTGGAAAGTTACCCATACTTTAAACTCCCGCTTTACCCAATGTATTAGCAATGCAATCTAGATTGGTGACAGCAAAGCCACCGAATTGAATATTGTGTGTGAGATGTGCCACGATATATTCACCTGTACCATATACTCTCATGGACTCATCGTAGCGGTTATTCCAGTTGAACATAATCTTGTCACCAGCATGTAGCGTTGGTGTCCATGGTATGGTAATTCTGAGGGCAATCTTATCCCTATCTAGCAGAGCCATTCTGGCCTGTCTAAGATGCAAATACTTTTCTACGGCCGTGTCACAACCACTTTGCTGCTGAGAGGTACCCAGATTGGTGGTTGAAAATAGCTTATTGGCTATACCCATGGCCTGATTTAATATACCAGCCGCATCGGCTACACCATTGGCAAAGTTAATTGTTCTGGTCTGGTTCATTACCTGACCGTCACAGCTAATACCGTTTAGAATATCGGTGAGAGCATCAAAGTCACATGGAAAATTAAATGACAATGCTCTATTATATCTGGTATTGATAGGGTCAGAAAAGCCCTGTCTACCAGTAATAGCGGTATCGGATGCATATATCTGGTACGGAGCGGCCTTACTAAGTTTGGTCAGTGACTTAAAATGGTGTATGCTCTTACCAGTGGTATGATCAATCGTCATATAGTGAACAAACGATGGATCTGATCCATTATGCAAAGCCACATTGGCCTGCTGCTGAATAACCTGTAATGGATGAATAGACTCGGCCACATATGGACGTGCAGGCCCGGCCTGGTCTACATCGATATCGGTGGCTTTAATCTTATTAAGAGCCTCTTTAACAACAGCCGATGGTGTTGAACATTTCCATGATCTTTCCCATACTGTCTCAGCATCTTTAAGAATAGACTCATCAATGGCGTGTAGAGTTAATTCTTCCACCTGACCGGTGTTGGTAGAAGCAAAGCGACGATTATCACAACGATAAATCTTCTGGCTCACCTTCATGGTTCTATTACCAGCTTCATCGGTTACAAACAGATCAAGCGGCTTACATTTAAATTGCGTCCAGTTCTTACCTTCAAAGGTATTGAAGTATCTACTCTCGACCGACTGCGGTGTATAGATCAAAGACTGTAATGTGACGGCCACATGGGCTGATGGATTTAAAAGACTTTCGCCAATAATGACCTCTTTGACCGTAACATCTGGTGGCACCTGTCCACCGAGACTGATAGCGGCCGATACTAGATTAAGCGGGTCATTACTTTGTGCGGTTGAGTCAATAGGGTTTTGAGCCATACTTTAGAAAGTCCTTATAAGTCTTGAAGATCCTGACAAATCTCTAAATTCTCTCATGATTTGTGCATAATACTCACCTTTGATGACCTTGATAAATCTTCTGGCTTCGTTCTGCTCAAATTCATAATCATAGTTAGTGATAGCTTTTCCGTAAGTATTGAGATATACGGTCTTGTCATTGATATCATGGGCTTCATATGAGTAATATTCTGGTAGAGAGGTGTCGTCATAAGAAGCGTGTATGCTATGATCTACGGTAAATGAGGTATTATCGGCGGTGACCAAGAGAGTATCACCTGTGAGAGAAAAGTTACCGTCATATGGTTCATAATAGGTATATGGAACATCAAGAGCATTGTCGGTCAATCTCTCTTTATTCACAATATAGGTGCGAGTATATGTCTGATCACCAACTGTGGTCTCCACGATCTTTTCATAGTGGTGATATGTAGTCTGAGCAAGGGCTACCGAACCATACTTTTCAGTGACATACTTTTTAAACACCTCGTCCGACATAGGCCAATCAAACTGAGGATCAATGATCTTATTGGCATAGAGGATCATCCAGCCAGCACCAGCATCATTATAGACCTTTTCAGCCAATATCTCTGGTGTGTCGTTTTCTTCGACCTCATATAACACATAGCTGCCAGCGTTTGATAGAATATCCTTAAGAATAGCGTAACGCTTAAAGATATTGGTCACGTTCTCGGTGGCATTAGGCTCACCGCTGATATTATACTCTATCTTTGGGAATAGATCAAAGTATGGTGATATGGTCATTAATGATTACCTTTTATATACCCATTCATCGATAGGTAATTGAATTGCTTTATCGTATTCGTCTTTGTTAATTCTAATAAACTGTGATCGAACATGGTTATACAGATATCGATGGACACACTTATTAGCCATAGCCTCTACACTGGTGGAAGTATTAATTAGCAGTTCCCAGTTGGTCAAGCCACGACCTGAGGTGGTGCCTGTAAATGGCTTCTTTCTGTTATAAAACTCATTCATCATAGACACGGCACCAGTTCTCTGACCTTTGGACAGATAGTGCATGTTAAGAGCAAGAAAGCCGTCGGTATATCTTTCAACTACGATAACCAGTGGATATCTGTCAAACATAGGCAGTTTAGCCTTTGTCTTAGGATCATACCTAAAGAAATACATGCCGCCAACAAACTGATTATTGATATCAGCGTAACGTGTATCAGCATCAAGTAGTCTGTTTCGAGCCGAGGCACCTCTAACTGACAGTGCCTTATCTCTAAACCACTTTGCTAGTTCGTCGTCGGTATATTCTTTTGCCATGTATTATTTAGTAGGTTTTTTAAATAGTTCCGCTTCGGTAATTATGCGAAACTCCCAGCCCTTATCTAAGCAAAACTCTTTGGCTGCCTTCCACTTAGCTTCATTCACACCCCATGTCATGACCTCGGACAGATACCGCTTGGTTCTTCTCTTAGGTGCTTTGGGTGGTTTAGTCTGTGCGGCTGGTTTGACCTCTAGCAGCATCTTCTTAATAGAACCATCGGCCAGTTTGGCCTCAACATAAAAGTCTACAAAGTACCTATGTGGTCGGTTGTCTATAGGTGAAATGTAAGGTATGACCACCTCTTCGGATGCCCAGCGTACCACATTTAGATTATCATCAAGAGACTGCATAACTCTTTTTTCCCAACCAGACCTATAGACGATATTGGTAGGGTCACCGATATACTTTTTAGGAAATTTTGGCTTGAAAAAGCCTTGTTTGTAATCATATGCCATTATAAACCTCTGCTAAATAGTATGTAGCATTGGAGGAATAAATGGCTAACGATAGTGTGGATTATCTCACAACTGCTGGTAGTGCCATAGCGGGCACACCAGCTGGTGGTTCTACCAGATCATCACATAGATTTCCATTAGACTTAAAATCGGATTCACAAGGTCACTTTATGACCATTACTGCCTATCCAAGTCAGTCAAGGTTTTCTAATAACAAAGATAAGTCACCAACAGCTATATCTCTCTTTATTCCAGGTGGTGGTCAGAACAGTTCTCTATTCTGGCAGATGGCTCATGAATACGATGAAGTCAAGCTAACAAGACTAGGCACATCGGTTATTGGTGGTATTCCAGTTATCGGCACGGCCACAGCGGCCGCAGCCGGTGCAGCGAGAGTAGCTGGTCAAGGTGTTATCAATCCTAAAGTCGATGTTCTATATGCCAACTCCGATCTAAGATCATTCCAATTCGATTACTTTATGGCTCCACAGTCAAAAGAAGAACAGCGTGAAATGCATGCCATTATCAAGATACTAAGAAAGTTCTCTGCACCAGAAATTACAGGTACACTCACCTCACAACAGCAGCAAGATATACAGAACTTCTTGCCTGGTGATATTGGTGCAATATTATCAGAACAGTTTAGAACAGGCTTCTGGTTCGTACCACCAGCCGAGTTCGATATCAAGTTTAGACATGTGGTAGACGGTCAGGTTAAAGAGAACCCATACCTACCTAGAATAGCTAAGTGTGTTCTCAAAAGAGTTGATGTTAACTATTCACAACAGAATGAGTTCAGCGCATTTAAAGACGGTAGCCCAACACAGGCATTCCTATCACTAGTCTTCCAGGAAATGCGTGTAATCAGTCAAGCAGACGTAGACAGCGGATACTAATATGCCAGTTCAACAAGTAGGACAAGTCGGACCAAAATTTATGAATATGCTGGCCTTTCTAGGCTCGCTAGACATGGGCGGCTCTCTAACAAGAGGCTCCCGTTTTGCTGTATCAATTACACCACCAGCCGCTATTAAATCAAGAGCATTGGTGCCAGACCTTCATATGCTTTGCGATACGGCAGAGTTACCAGGCCGTAGCTTCTCGGTGGCACAGGCTCGTTACTATGGTCCATCACAGGTATTCCCAACAAATACGGAATATCAGCCAATAACATTGTCGTTTCTATGTCGTTCGGACTCTCGTGAACGTAGGTTCTTTGACGATTGGATGGACTTTATCAACCCAGTTAATAACTTTAACTATAGCTATCCAAATGAGTATTTCTCTGAGATTAACATATTTCAATATTCAGAATATGCGGATCCATCACCTCTCGGTCCACTGTCAGTCATACCACTAACTGGTGCCACATGGACACCACATATCTCATATCACTGGAGACTATTGAGAGCATGGCCACTGGTTGTCAATGCACAGCCTGTAAACTGGGCCGAGCAAGATGTATTGAGATTACAAGTAACATTCACTTATAAGAATTGGGATAGACCAACACTACTTACATAATAATGGAGATATATTATGGCATTGCCTAAGATTGAACTACCTGCGTATGACTTTGTTGTACCATCCAGTGGAAAGGCTATTAGAGTTAGACCTTTCACGGTGAAAGAAGAAAAGCTAATATTGATTGCCGTTGAGTCAAAGGTACCATCTGATATCATAACAACGGTAAAGCAGGTCATTAACAACTGTATCCTTGATGGTGACATTGACGTTGATAAATTGCCGTTCTTTGATATCGACTATCTCTTTATCTTTCTAAGAGCCAAGTCGGTAGGTGAAACGGTAGCGGTCAAACTCACCTGTAATAATGTATTGGAGAATGAACAAGTATGCGGCAATGAGTTTCTTGCCGATATGGATATCTCCAATGTTGAACTAATCAAATACGATGGTGTGCAGGATGATATCAAGCTAGGTCCTGCGTCTGGTGTCCGAATGAGATACCCAAACTATGGTATTATGAGAAAGATCGAGGAACTACCAGAGATTGACAAAAAGACCCATATCGTGGTCAGTTCTATCGATTACATATACGACAAGAGTGGTATGCACTCATATAAAGACTACACAACGGAAGAATTAAAAGAGTTTGTTGAAGGTCTCACCGAAGAAAACTATAAGAAGCTAGAAGCCTATGTAGATAGATTTCCTACGGTGGCTGCCAAGATCGAAAGCAAATGTAATAAGTGTGGTTTTGAGCATAAGGTGAGGTATACAGATTTCTTTGATTTTTTTATCTGATAATGGGTCATGACTCACTGGCAAATGTGCTTAAGTCAAACTTTAATCTGATGCACCATCATAGATGGAGTTTAGGTGACGTTGAAGGTATGATGCCATGGGAAAAACATATCTATGTTGATATGCTCAATGCATGGGTTCAAGAACAAGACGATCTGGCCAAGCAGCAAGAAAACGAATACAGCAATATGATGTCGCAACTTAGCAGAAAAAGAAGAAGATAATGGCATTCAATATAGATAATCAAAGTCAGAATATATTCTCTAAACTCAAGGCAATGGCTCCAGCCAAACGCTTTGGTATGCTACGTGACCAACAGAGACTAGGTGCGGCTTCTCCTTTCACAATGCTAACGCCTGTAGAGTTTGCTGAACTATTCCCAAAATATTATCTAAAAGGTATGCCAGACGTTAAAGGCTTCTATGATGCCCTTGCTAAGAAGAAAGCTGGCGGTGTAGTGGAAGGCGAGGCGACCACATCATCTGGTGCTTCAGTATCATCTTCAGAGAAGGTCACCAACGTAGTCAAAGCCAAAGAGATATACGATTATATCCGTTCTAAGGGTATTGATCATGTCCATGCCGCCGGTATCATCAACAATATGAAATACGAATCGGCATTTAACTCTGGTGCTATGGGCGATCATGACACATCTGGCGGTTTGTTTCAGCACCATGCCTCACGCTTCTCGGCTATGAAGCAATATGTTGGTGAAGGTTGGCAAACAAACTGGAAGAAGCAGATTGACTTTGCTATGACAGAAGGTGATATGAAAACATATCTATCACGTAACTTCGCCAATCCTTCTGACGCTTCTATCGGATTCACCAAAGACTTCGAACGACCAGCCAATACAGAAACCACAGCTATGTATAGATCACATACGGCTGGTGGTTATTCTGACGCTATGATGGGCAAAGCTGGCGAGCCAAGTGGCGGTCAAACACCAGGTGGAAACTATGAAATGAATGCCAATGGCTTCGTAGTTCCTAAGGACAAGTCACTATACGATTCCAAGAACGATGAACAGTGCGCCACTCTATCTAAGGGAATTAATCCTGACCTTGGTAGAACAGGAGGATGGACGATTGTAGAGGGTCCGATTAAGCCTGGTGTGGTAGTAGCTACCACTCGTTACAACCTACCTGGTGGCGATAGGATGGGCGCTGGATACCACACTGGTGTTGCTATGACGGCACCAGACGAGTCAGGTAATTTCCTATTGCTAGAGCAGTTTAAAGGACAGAAGCCTCGTGTCCGTCAAGTCAATAAGGACGAATATAGCGGCGGCGCCATGGGCGGATCAGTTAAGTTCGGATTGGTTCAGTCTAACGGCAGAATACATGATGAACAGTCAAAAGAAGCCTTACAGATGGGTGCTAATCTAGTTGACGATGAACAGAAAAAGAGAATTATGAGTAACATTGAGGCTCTTGATAAAGGCGGTACTCAAGGCGGCGCAGGCACTGGTACTGGTTCTGTAGAGTTTAAGAAAGATGAAACAAGCCAGAACCAAAATAACTTTGATCAGCAGCAAGCCACAAGATATGCCTCAACCGCACAGATATCAGATGTGGTAAAGACACACACTGGCCAGATCGGTGAGATTATGGGCTTTATCAGCATGATCACTGGTCGAGGCGAAGGTCTTGGCGGTGAAGAATTGGGTTCAGCATCTAGACCATATGAGTCAGGTGCCCGTGGTGTTCATACTATTTCATCTGGTAAGGGTGATAAAGGTGGTGTATCATACGGCGAACACCAGCTATCAACCAAAACAGGTATGATGTCTGCCTATCTTAAGTCAGAAGAAGGAAAGCAATTCGCTCATCATTTCCAAGGCATGAGACCAGGAAGCAGACCATTCAATGAGGCATATAAGAGAGTTGCGGTAAGTGACCCAGAGGCCTTTGCCAAGTCACAACATGAATACATTAAGAAAACACTCTATGATCCACTAGAGCAACATGCCAAGAAACTAGGATTTAATACAGAACATCCTGCTATGAAAGAAGCCTTGTTTAGTATGGGTGTTCAGCATGGTGGTGCCAAGAGAATTGTATCAAAGGTCAAAAGCGCCGCTGGTTCAGCCATCGAGGATCAGATCAATGCTCTATATGCTGCTAGAGAAAAGTATACCAAGCATAAGTTCTCGGAGCGTTATTCGCAGGAAAAGAAGGATGTTTTGGCACTAGCTAAACCAGCACCTAAGATCGAAACAGCACCACCAAAGGAATCAATGACTGCTAAGATCACCAAGCCATTTAGAGACTTGCTCGGTCCTGAACCTGCACAAGCCAAGCCAATAACAGAAGGTGAGAATACCACACAGGTATTTGATAGAATGAGAAAGCTAAAGTCACCTACTGCTAATGTGCCTGTAGATAAAAGTTCGGTTGATTTTGCACCATCTATTATGGATGAAAACTATATCAAAAAGCTAGAGATGTCACCAGCTAAACCTGATAGACAAAGCATGTCACCAGTTGAGAAGCAGCAAAGTCCTATTACTATGAATCCAATGGAGAATAGACCAGCACATATGCAGCCAACACCTTCGCTGGCTCGTGCTATGGATAATACTAGAGGTATTGTCAGCAGTAACTATACATCATTGACCAATACAAAACTAGGATAAAAAAAGGGGAGCAAAACGCTCCCCTTTAATCTTAGTCGTCCAGATCAGCCAGTTCTCGGAACATGGCCAAATCTTCATCTTCTTCCTCTACTACCGGAGCCTTCTTAGCAACTGGCTTAGACTCGGTGAATGGAACATCCTCATCGTCCTCGACAACTACCTTCTTAGCGGCAGGTGCTGGACGAGAAGAAGCATTACCCATAACATCATCAAAGCGGCGCTTTAGTTCATCATAGGTCTTGAAGTTCTTTGGATCGATAATCTCGTTTAGAGAATACTCTGACTTCCAAATCTGCTCCATTTCAGCCTCGTCCTTTGTTAGAGGACCTGGTGCCAAGAATGTTGACTCATCATAGTTGGGGAAGCCACTCTGACGGGTCATCTTTAGCTTGAAGTTCGCACCACTCCAAAGGCAGTAAGGATTGATAGCTTCCTCGGACTCAAGGTCTGGGTTCATCATCTTTGTTAGCTTGTCAAAGATTTTCTTACCATACTTGAATAGGAAGACCTTACCTTCATTCTGAGGATTCTTAGGGTCACTCACAACATAGATGTTAGAAACATAATGCAAGCGGCGCTTCTGTTCACGGGCCTGCTTACGCTCTGGTGAGTTATCATCAGAGTTAGAGTTCCATAGCATAGAGTTATATTCAGAGACAGGATCTTTAACACCCTGACCGAGGGTAGTCAATGACTTCTCAATGTACCACTTACCGGTTGTTTTGCTCTGAAAACCATGGTCCCAATACTGAACCCATGGTAGTGCATCGTCACCGTCCACAGCGGCACCTGGTAGAAAGCGAATGACAGCTAATGCGTTACCAGCCTTATCAGGTGTTGGCTTCCAATAGTTGTCGGTGTTATCGGCATTCTCGTAGGTTGGCTTATTGACTTCCTCAACCTTCTTAAGTAGCTTGGTGAAGTCCTTGGACTGTTTCTTGAGGTTTGCAAAATTCATTATATTTCTCCGTATGTTCGATGTATGTTCGTATTATCCACAGTATCATAATGTAAGGTCGTAGTATAACAGGGGTTTTCACCCCTGTCAAGTGGTTCTTGGTAACTTTTCAGAGATATCAAGACCAAGGGTAATATGAACTACCTTACCCTTTTTAATTTCATAGTCATTATGGTTCATCCATAGGCGATAGATGTATTCTGACGCCTGGGCAGGCGCATGTTCCTTGATGATGATTTCCATTGAATCAATTAGATCGTCTCTTGTCATACCTTTCTCCTTCTAAAAGATAGAAACCTCACAGGGAAAACCATTGCGAGAGTGTTCTTACCTATTTAGTCACCATTCTACCGCAGGATCATTCAAATCTTCCCATTCCCATTTGCCGATAGAGTCCTTATTGGTCTGCTCCACGGCTGAACACTCAAATCTTATCTCTGGCATGGTCTTTTCACCCCATGTCCGACGAGGGTTAGCACACATATAGCAGCGAGGATTGCCGCAGTCCATGGCGTGCATCTTATGTAGGCGGTGCTTGTTATTGTCGTTATAGTAACCGTGGTGATTAGATTTGGCAATATCAAACTGCCGCTCTATATGACGGTCTTTCTGCTGGAATCTCTTTTGTCTCTTTTCTTTGCTCATTCACGATACCTTTCAGTATGTCTTTCATCTTCACTTTATCATACTTTAGGAATGGTCTATACTTACTTATCTTTCGAGAGATTTTAGGCCATATGGAATCATCGTAGTATATCTTATCATACTTGCTGGTGAAACCAAGCAGGTCGTCCAGTATCACCATCGTCTCTATCGATACGACACCACGCAGGAATAGAGTAATAAGGTCAGGATACCGATCCTTACTGGCAGAGAACGACCGTTTAATATCAGTCTGATTGAAAATTCTGTCCATGTCATTGGTACAGACATATGATAAAGCCTGTCTCCGTCTTTTATAAGCAGTATAGACCTCTGCGGCTTCTTCATCTATGAACTCCAGTATGTAGTGCTTGTCTTGTAGAAGGTTGGCTATGAATAGGTCTCTCAACTCTTTGGCATCATAATCTCTGGCCACCTTCTCAAAGAAAGCCCTGTCGGTTCTTCTGTTATATGAGTCCTTATTGGCACGTAGCTTGCCACACATAACAAAGAAGTCATAGTTATCTTTGGTAAAATGTGTTCGCAAGGCCAAGAATAACATATACGCACCGTAACCGGAGAGATGCTTCATTTTGTCTTTGCAAGATATTCATCGTAGAAAGCATTAGCATATTCTCTTTGGCTCTGAAAACCGCCCACTGGAAGTCCGTATGCATCTAACATCTTGGCATCCATTTCTTCTTTCAACTTCTGATAAGATGCTGCAATCTGCTCACCAGTAAGACCTCTTAGATTTGCATAAGGTTCATTAGGTGTTTCAAGCACCCAACCTTGATTGAGGAAGTTGTTCTTACGATATATCTGATTTGGTTGTTCAAGTTGTTTATTGTTCCACTTGAGGATCTTATTCATGATACAGTCAAAGGTCTCACGAGTGATATAGAGTTTATCTTCCTCAGGAACATATGACACCTTGCAATGCTTATAATCAAAGTGAGCGATTAGTTCCTCACGGGTCTCATACTTGGTGAGAATATACTGTGCCTGTGTTTTAGTATTATTGATAACATCAAGAATGTTTGTATTGTGCATATACGACATCATTTCAGAACGGCGCATTATACCATGTTCGGTCATATTGACCTGCGTCGGCGCCGAGGCATTGTGAAAACCACCGGTCAACTCGTTATAAACAGTAGTATCATTATTCAATACAAAGATATCAATGTCCTTGAAAGGTTTGTTCTGTAGGACACTGGTAAAGAAACCACCAGCAATCACAACATTGCGAGTGATGCCATTCCATAGAAGGGATCGGGAGTTGATCTGGCCTTTGATTTCTCTCTTGGATTCTTTAATAACATGGACTTCTTCATTATTAAACATCATATCACCATATTAAAGAGGTAGTTGGGAGGTGTTTGACTTTTTGAGGTAGTGGAGGTCTTCGGCTTCTAATTTGATCTTGGATTTGAGGACGCCAGAGATAAGTTTAGCGGCTACCTCTAACTCAAATCCCGTTTCTTCACAATACATGACAACTGCATCAATGTAAGGAATGTCTTTCATGTAGACCATCTCCTCGATGGCCATACTAAACTTTTGGATATCTTCGGCGTTCATACAAACATTCCAAAAATGCCAGAGAGAAGGGAGATTGTGACGGCAGAGGCGATGGTGATCTCAATCGAACCAGTTGCCCAGTAACCAAGAATGGCACCAAGAAAGATGCCAGCAAAGGCACAGATATAGACGTTGGTGCTTAGAGCAAAGTTGAACTCTCGCATACCAGTGTATTTGTCTTTCTCACTCATAATAAATCCTTTCGTGAAGTGGGCCCGTTCTGTTTCGAGGTGGAGCCCATACCCAAAGGATTACGCTGCTAGAGCGAAAGCCTCATATGCATTGTTATCGTTTGCATTTACGATTTGCTTTCGATCTCCTTACGACCTTACTGAATCCTGTCGAACCTGAATCGCCCCCAT
>JACCEA010604149.1_pt1 | contig 12912 bp, 10 predicted proteins | sample 7449851 | NCBI WGS metagenome assembly JACCEA01 (sample SAMN15323453, study PRJNA562643) | freshwater metagenome | isolation source: river surface water | place: USA:Blue River Watershed | collected 2017-08-18 | reverse complement strand
CGGGCCGAGTATTGCGCAGAAAAATGCGTGAAGAGGCTGCAGAAGCAAACGACTAATACCTTATGAATTATCTATCGGCGGAGAATATTTCGCGAAATCTTGGCGAACGCTGGGTATTTAAAAACCTGTTTTTCGGCTTGCAAAAAGGCGAAAAAGTAGCGCTCATCGGAAAAAATGGAACGGGCAAAACCACGTTGATGGAATCCATCATGGGGATGCAATCCCCGGATGAAGGTAAGATAACCATTCGCAAAGGAATCCGTGTAGGATACCTTCCTCAAAACCCCATTTTTGAAGAGAACGAGCGTGTCTTGAATTACTTGTTTTCGGATGATTTACCGAGTGCCGTGGCCATAAAAGCCTACGAAAAAGCCATGCTTTCAGGCGATCCGCAGGAACTCGAAGATTCCTTTGCCTTAATGGAGGCCCATAATGCCTGGGATTACGAGGCCAGAGCCAAACAAATTATCACGCGATTAGGGATTCCGGATGGGGACCAACAAGTCTCCACGCTTTCAGGGGGTCAAAAGAAACGACTTTCTTTAGCCAAGTTATTAATTGAAAGTCCGGATATTATGATTCTGGATGAGCCTACTAACCACTTGGATATTGAGACCATAGAATGGTTAGAGGGTATTTTATCCGGTCCCAATGTGACCGTTTTGGTTGTTTCCCACGACCGCTATTTCTTAGATAAGGTTTGTAATAAAATGATGGAATTGGCCCTTGGGTCGATCTACACTTACGAAGGAAATTACGGTTATTTCCTGGAGAAAAAAGCGGAGCGTGAAGCTTCCGAAGCGAGTACCGTAGCGAAGGCGAAAAACCTATACCGCAAGGAATTGGAATGGATGCGACGCCAACCGAAAGCGCGTGGCACGAAATCACAATCCCGGATCGATGCCTTCTCTGAAACGGAGGAAATGGCGCATCGGAAAGTGGATGACAGTAAGTTGGAATTGAATATTCAAATGTCCCGCCTGGGTAATAAAATCATTGAAATTAACCACCTGAAAAAGGCTTGGGGCGAGAAGAAAATCGTCAATGATTTTACCTATACGTTTAAGAAAAAAGACCGCATTGGTATCGTAGGTAAAAACGGAGCAGGTAAAACGACCTTCTTGCAATTACTGACTGGACTAGAGCAACCTGATTCCGGAACGATAGATCCCGGTGAAACTTTGGTGATAGGGTATTATACCCAATTACCTTTCGAGTTCAAACCGGAACAACGCGTCATCGATACGATTACGGAAATTGCCGAGGTCATTCCTTATGGGAAGAACGAGTCTTTATCTCCAAGCCAGTTTTTGAGCAAGTTCTTGTTTCCGACGGCCCAACAATACACGCCGGTTTCAAAATTATCCGGTGGCGAAAAGAAGCGTTTGCAGTTGATGCAAGTATTAGTAAAGAATCCGAATTTCTTGATTCTGGATGAGCCTACAAACGATTTAGATTTAGACACACTTCAGTTACTAGAAGACTTTTTGAGTGAATTCCAAGGCTGTTTATTACTCGTTTCGCACGACCGTTATTTCATGGATAATTTGGTAGACCAATTAATCCTAGTGGAAGGCGAAGGAGAAGTGAACTTCTTTAATGGCAATTATACCGACTACCGGATTGCGTTAGAGAATAAGGAAAAGGAACCAGCTCCTTCTCCTAAAGCAGTAGTTATAGAAAAAGAGGTACTCTCGGTTCAAAAAGGTGCCAAATTGAGCTTTAAAGAGCAAAAAGAGTTTGAGGATTTGGAAAAAGAGATGGCTAAATTAGAATCTGAAAAAGACGCCTTGATTGAAAAATTAAACAGTGGCTCAGATGATTTCCAATTGTTGGCAGATTGGGCAAAGGAAATAGAAGTTATTAAAAACACCCTAGAAGAAAAAGAATTACGCTGGTTAGAACTATCAGAAAGAGCATAAACGATGGATCCGTTAGAAGGCAAAACGCTTAAATTTATTATCGAATATTTGGTGGACAAATACGGTTGGGAAGGCCTAGCTAGTCGCATTCGTATCAATTGCTTCGCACATGAGCCAAGCGTCAATTCCAGTTTAACCTTTTTACGTAAAACAGATTGGGCACGAAAGAAAGTCGAGAACTTATACATCAAAGCCATCCGCATGGATGAGCATCCCCCGAAATAAAAAGAGGCCCCCAATGGGGCCTCTTTTTATTTGTATCAAATCCCAAGGCTAAAGCCTAAGGTTAATAATCATTTGTTTATAACCCCAGGTTTAAACCTGGGGTCATTTAATCGCTAGTTCTCAAAGAAGAACTCTTTCAAAGCATATAATGGCTTATCCCCAGCACCTGGATTAACAAATACAAAGTACAAATCATTAACCCCAGTTACGGAAACAGGCATGCTTACTTGACCCATTTTTTGAATATCTACGCTACTAACAAGTTTACCCGTTGGGCTTCCTAAACGCAATTCAAGTTTTCCTCCAGCTGTTTGGCCAGCCATAACAAATGCAGAAGCTTTGATATTCTTGATGCCAGTCAAATCAATCTGATTGAAAGATGCATACCCTTGATCACCCAGAGCCACGATAATTTCACCTATACCATCCACTTTCGTTTTCATCGTTTTCGAATTGCCATCGTAAGTGCCAGCTGCAACTTTCGCATCCCGCAAGGTGACTACTTTCTGACCAGTTGCTGGTGACATTTTACCATTTCCTTTATCCGTGTAAGATGCGGAGAAGATAAACGTTCCTGGCTTGCCCTTATCTGAAGTCACATATGAACCTTTAACCGGCTGTGTTGCTTTCTTAGTATCCGATAAGCCCAAAATATAAATCACCATTTCACGCGCATCAGCTTTGGAAATCTGTGGATGGGCCGCCATTACTTGCTCTCCCCAAACACCACCACCACCACTGATAATCTTCTTCGAAAGTTCATCGATGTTTTGAGAACTTGCACGGTATTTCTTCGCAATTTCCTTATACGCTGGTCCGATAGACTTCTTCTCAACTGCATGACACGTCTTACAATCCGACAAATCAATTAAGCGTTTTCCGTTAGAGAAAGTCGTATTGCTTTTATGACCCTGCTCGATAATGGTACGGTCATATCCCTCCAGGTAGTTGATGTTTAGAATAACATCTTCCTCTGAAATTTTATTTGCTGCCAACGATCCATCTTCCTTATCTTCCACCGATACTTGATAGTTGACCGCTTTGTCATTCCAATAGAAAGTTTTGTTCCCCTCAATTTGAACGTTCACTTTAGGAACATCATTACCTACTTTCACACGAATGGATGCTGTATTTGAATTACCTTTATTGTCCTTTACTTTCAAGACAACATTGTAAATTCCCGCTTTCGTAAATGTATGCGTTGGATTAGCCGCTGAACTCGTTTGGCCATTACCAAAATTCCAGCTGTATGTGATTGGATCCTTGTCGTAATCCATCGTTCCTTCAGAAGAGAACTTCACTTGCATCGGAGCAGCACCTTCTTTTTTACTGGCTGCCGCAACTACTTTAGGCGTACGATTGCCTGAGTTATATTCCAATTTGAACAATACCGCCTCCTCATTTTGCGCAAACCAGTTAGGACCATATTCCAACCCGTAGATAGCTCCGTCTTTTGAGAAAGCAAAATCCATCGGATGTATAAAGTTCATGTTAGGTAAGAACCGCTCCATGCTTAAGAAATCGCCATTAGCCTTCATACTAACCGTATAAATTAAATCCCGCGACCAATCGTATGCAAACAATTTACCATCGTAATATGCTGGCAATTTTACTTTTGAATCTTTCGGATAATCTCCGTGGTAATAAACACCACCTGCCATCGCATTACGAGAACCTTTTCCCATCACTGGAAATTCCGGCGAATCGCCATATGGGTAATAAATAAATGCCTTTTGTGCTTTTGGCAAATGAGCGAAACCCGTGTTGTGTGGGGAATCATTTACAGGGGCATTGGGATTAAACTTTGTCCACGTTGAATCTTTATTGAAATCCCGTTGGTTATAGGGACGGTTATCAGCTACGAACAAAGGCCAACCGAAATATCCAGCCTCGCGCGCTTGATTCACTTCATCATGACCTTTTGAACCATACTTTGGCGAATCCTCGCCAGCGTCTGGACCTACTTCACCCCAATACAAGAATCCAGTATGCTGGTCTACCGCAATCCGATATGGATTACGATTACCCATCACATAAATTTCTGGTTTCGCATGATACACTCCTTTAGGAAATAAATTCCCCTCTGGAATAGTATATTTTCCATCATCTGTGGGCTTAATCCGTAAGATCTTACCACGCAAATCATTTGTATTCGAAGAGGTCGCACGTGCATCCCAACCGGAACGTTTGTCGCGATTATCGATTGGTCCGTATCCATTGGAATCAAATGGATTGGTGTCATCACCAGTTGACAAATATAAGTTACCTGATTTATCCCAAGCGATTGAACCGCCCGTATGGCAGCATCCGTCACGCTTAACAGGAATACGTAAAAGAACTTTTTCGCTATCCATCACTAAGGTATCTTTCACATCATCATAAACAAATCGCGAAAGGTGCTGAGCTGTGTCAGGCTGACCAGTTTGTGGAGAATAAAATATATATATCCAATGATTTTTGTTGTAGTTAGGGTCCACATTGACACCCATCAAACCGTACTCAAACTTAGAAAATACGTTCAAATCAGCTACCACTTTCACTTTCCCCTTTTTAGGGTCGTACATCTTTAACTTTCCTTTTCTTTCTCCGTAGAAAATTTTTCCACCATCTGTTAAAGCCAACTCCGTAGGCTCATCCAAATTTTTATCTAAAATCGTTTTCGAAAACCGGTTATCCTCTGGAAGTGGACCCGTGCGCAAAGGCTTATTGAAGTTAATAGCAGGACCTGAAGCAGCCCATTGCAAGCCACCCCAAATATGCTGAAGAACTAAAGGCTCATCAAATGTTTCATGCGTATGACCCCAGTTCGTGTAAAATGCACGTCCACCATCGAACTCATGGTACCAGGCCATCGGGTGATAATCCCCCATTTTACCATCCTTGTACGTCTTTTCGTCCAAGCTAATTAATACCTTAACGTCTTTCTTGAAGGTCTTAAAATCGTAGAATTCATCCGTACGATCAAACGTCGTAGGCATGTGCTTCGTAGACATGTGCGATTGGTCAACCGCCGTAAATGTTCCTTTTTGGACATTTGGGCGACCTGGGTGCGAAGCGAACTGTCCACCGGCTAACTTGTTATACCAAGGCCAATCGTATTCCGTATCAGTCGCTGCATGTACACCAAAATAAGCTCCTCCTGCTTGAATGTATCGCTCAAAAGCATTCTGCTGCTGCTCGTTTAACACATTCCCCGTTGTGCTCATGAAGACCACCACCCGGTAATTTTTTAAGTTTTTCTCGGTGAATACGGCAGGATTTTCAGTTGTGTCTACCGAAAAGCCTTTTTCTTTGGCCATTTTAAATAAGGCAATTTGACCCGGCTTAATCGAACTGTGTCTGAAACCTTTGGTGAGTGAAAAAACCAATACTTTTTGTCCTTTCAATGGGTTTGCCTCCTGAGCGAAGGCAGTGGTGATTGATACAATGCTAACAAGCGTAGCAAGTACCACTCGGCCTAAGCCGAACAAATTCTTTTTCATAGGTTATAATTTTAACAATAGGTTGCGCAAGTTAGCCTAAATGCGAATTTTATTCATAATTTTCCTGAAATATTTCAACCATGAACAAATTATTTACGGTTTTCGCATGTCTTTTCATTAGCACATTCACCTTCGGCCAATCGTGCTGCTTTGTCACGAAAGACGAAATGCAGTTAATGGCGTCCAACAAAGCCTTCATGCGTTCACACAAATTGCCAAAACCATACCAGCATATCAGTAAAGCTGGAGGAGAGATGATTACCTTTGCGACTCCAGATGGCCAACAGGCCAATGCCTTCTTCATTAAGGCCGCAAAACCAACCAATTATACCTTATTTGTTTTTCAAGAATGGTGGGGATTAAATGACCACATCAAACGCGAAGCGGAACATTTCTATACCGATTTAGGCAATGTCAATGTATTAGCGATCGATATGTACGATGGAAAAGTGGCCACGACACGCGAAGAAGCAGGTAAATATATGGGAGGCGCCAATCCCTTACACTTAGAAAGTATCATCAAAGGCGCCATCGCCTACGCGGGACCGAAAGCGAAAATTGCCACTGTGGGCTGGTGTTTTGGTGGGGCACTCTCGTTGAAAGCATCTATCCTAGCTGGATCCCAAGCCACCGCTTGCGTCATGTATTATGGTATGCCGGTTAAGGATGTGGAGCAATTAAAAACATTGCATACGGATGTATTGGGCTTATTTGCTGGAAGAGAAAAATTCATTTCACCAGCTGTCGTGAAAGAATTTGAAGATAATATGAAATTAGCGGGTAAGGGAATTCAAATTAAATCGTTTGATGCAGAACATGCATTTGCGAATCCCTCAAATCCAGCTTACGATAAGGCCGCAACTGAAGAGGCCTGGAAATTAGCAACCAACTATTTTAAAGCTCGTTTGAACTAATGAAAAAAGTGATCGTCTTATGGGTAGGTGCACTGGTGCTCGGTTCGTTTGTCGAATCGGAAGCTAAGGCTGTCGTCTCCACGCATTATTCGATAGCAAAACCTAAAGTTTACCAAAAGAAAAAAGGCTTTTTCTCGTTTTTAAAACGCAAGAAAAGGTGCAAATGTCCGCCGTTACCTAGTTAATTGATCACAGGATTTAACGGCGAATCAGCTTTTTGCCCTGGTGCGTAACCGGATAACCAGCGTAAGCGATCTGCTTCTTGGTTGGCATTTTTTGGTTCCATCACGACCGCATCCGCATCCATGAATATAACAGTCATGACTTCGCGCATGGTTTGAGATGCATTCCCAGGTGCGGCATGCAAGGTCCAACCCATGTGAAAAGTCGCATCACCAGCTTGCATCGTTTTTTGAGCAACGATTGGAAACTGCTGATCTTGAACATATTGCGCAATTATGGCTTCAGATTCATCAGAAATAGGCAACGGCGGCAATTCGGCTTTTTGGGAACCTGACGCGAAGGTCAACATCCCCATGTCTGCGTCAATATCGACCAAAGGCATCCACATGGTCACCGTTTTGGGAGTTTGCAGGGGCCAGTAATATTGATCTTGATGCCAAGGCGTCAATCCTCCGCCGGGTTCTTTGAATAGCGCTTGATCATGATATAAACGCACCTGGTTAACGCCTAATAAATCAGCAGCAATTTGCCCAAACCGTTTAGCCAAGACAAATTCCCGAACGGTCGCATCTTCTTCCCATAAATTCATCATTTGCAAAAAAGCCTTTCCGTAGGTATCGCGTTCAGCGATGGGTTTTTGCTTCGCTTGAAAATCGGCAGCCCAATTGCGAATGGCACTGCGATAGGGCGCAAGCGTTTCTTGGCTGAGAATATTAGGCAAATAAATATGGCCATTTTGCTGAAATTCAGCGATTTGATTGGCATCGAGTTTATATGGAGTTGAAAGCATACTCAAAATTTGAGAAATTTTATGGCAAAGACTACCTGAAAATTTGCCAATAATAATGCAATTTTACCTGAAGCTTAAGCATTTTAGGGCGAGGCAGGTAATTTGATAAAACAATGAAGGCGAGTTTAGAGCATTTAGGAGACCCTACGGGAAGCTCCATCCAACTGAAAGAGGTTATTCAAGCACGCTTTGATGCCCCCTATCACTTTCATCCTGAATTTGAATTAACCCTCATCATTGCTGGTACTGGCAAACGCTTTGTGGGGAATCAAATCACAGACTTTGGGCCTGGCGACTTAGTACTCTTGGGCGAAAACGTACCGCATTGTTGGCAAAACCACCGCAAAGACTGGTTGGCCACCGAAGAGAACCCTACGGCTGCCCAAGCCCTCGTGATTCATTTTAGAAAAGAATTTTTGGGGAGTGATTTCCTTTCGAAGCCGGAATGTGCGGCGCTCCGACAGCTCTTTGACAAAGCACGGGGTGGCCTCTCCATTCAAGGACCTACCCAAGATCGTGTGGCGCGGGAGCTCATGCAATTGGGGGATTTGGCACCATTCCCAAGAATGCTCGCATTTTTAAATATCTTACATCAGTTGAGTCAGGCAGGATCAGATGCGCAGGTCATTGAGGTTAATGACTCCAGTTATGCATTGTCTGCGGTGGATCTGGCACGAATCAATCGCGTGTATGCGTATGTCATCGCCAATTATACCCAGGAGGTGCATTTGGATGAAGTTGCGCATTTAGCAAATATGACTGAAACGGCCTTTTGTCGTTATTTTAAGAAAGTGACTAAAAAGACTTTTGTGGAGATGGTGACTGAATTTCGCATCAAACACGCCTGTGAATTATTGCGCAGTAGTCAATTAAGCATGGCTGAAATCTGCTTTGAAAGTGGTTTCGGAAACCTATCACATTTCAATAAACAGTTTAAGCACTACATGAGCGAAACACCGCTGCAGTACCGAAAATTAGTTCGCGAATGGCAGGTGGGGTAAACCTGATTATTTTTTTGCCGGGAATAAAAGGCTCAATCCGATGCTAGCGGTAAGTATTCCTAAAATTACACCTAAAGACGCGAGGGTTCCAAAACCCCATTGTTCCAAGTAATGATGACCAATCATTTTCAGTCCGACGAAACTGAGTAACACCCCTAGGCCCATCGGCAAAAAGCGAAACAAGCCCATCAAACTTGATAAGAAAAAGAAAAGGGAACGCAGCCCCATGACCGCAAACACGTTGCTGAAAAATACGATGTACGGATCTTTTGAAATAGAGAAAATCGCCGGAATGGAATCCACCGCAAACAAAATATCTGTAAATGCAATGACCACAACCACCACAAAAATGGGCGTAATAAATACTTTTCCTGTTTTCTTAAATCGAACAAAAAAGTGCCCAATTACATTCCTTTTATAGACATTGAAATACTTTGAAAGCAATTTCACTACCGGATGATCTGCCGTATCAATCTCCTCCTCATGCTCCTTCGATACCAAAATCTTTATCCCTGTGTAAACTAAAAATGCCCCAAATAAATAGATGATCCAGTCAAATTTCTGTAGCAAGGCTGCACCCAAAAAGATGAATATCAAACGCAACACAATCGCTCCCAAAATCCCCCAAACCAATATCTTCTTGTAATACCGCTTCTGAACCCCAAACGAATTGAAAATCAATATGAAGACAAAGACGTTATCGGCCGACAAAGAATACTCGACCAAATAACCGGTGATAAATTCAAGCGATAAGTTATCTTGAAAAATGGCCAACTGGTCATAATATGACCCTGTACCCAAATCGATATGCGAAGCATAGGCTTGTTGGACCGCCTGCAACCCAGCCAAATCCTTAATCCCATGTACTAAAGCGCCATTATACCCCAGAAATATGTAAAAAATCAGCGCTAATAATACCCACGCCCCCGACCAAAATCCAGCTTCGCGAAACGTAACTTCCGCTGACCCTGCCTTTTTAAAGATGCCTAAATCAATTAACATGACTAGGATCACGAGCACTGAAAAGACAAGAAAAAATAGAGATTCACTCATAAATAAGTATTTTTACGCTTTCAAAGGGACAAAGGTCGCAAATTTTGACCAATATCATATGTACGAAGGTAAAAAGGTAATCGTCGTGATGCCTGCTTACAAAGCAGCACTCACATTAGAAAAAACGTATAATGAAATTCCACACGATTGGGTGGATGAAGTTATTTTAGTTGACGACTACAGCCCAGACAATACCGTGGAAGTGGCCCAGCAAATTGGCATCCAACACATCATCCGCCACGATAATAATAAAGGTTACGGGGGAAATCAAAAGACATGCTATACCAAAGCACTTGAACTTGGCGGCGACATTGTGATTATGCTGCACCCCGACTACCAATATACCCCGATGTTGTTGAAAGCCATGATTTCAATCATTGGCAACGGATTATATCCGGTTGTTTTTGCTTCTAGAATCTTAGGTAAAGGAGCACTTAAAGGGGGAATGCCTATGTATAAATACATTGCGAATCGGCTTTTGACCTTGTTTCAAAATATCTTAATCGACCAAAAATTATCTGAATATCATACGGGCTACCGGGCTTTCTCAAAAGAAGTGCTTCAGGCGGTCAACTTCACGAAATGTGACGACGACTTTGTGTTTGACAACCAAATGATTTTACAAGTATTCTGGAAAGGATTCGAGGTAGGCGAAGTAACATGCCCCACAAAATATTTCGAGGAGGCCTCCTCGATCAACTTCACACGAAGCTCCATTTATGGTTTAGGTGTTCTTTGGTACTCAGTCCGTTACCGCCTCGCGAAATGGGGATGGAAATGGGATTTAATGAACTAACAAAAAAGCCTCAGAAGAGAAATCTGAGGCTTTTTTTAGGTGCATTAGAATCGAATACTCGCGCCTAGCAAGAAATTAAATCCCGCTTGCGGATAGTAAAAGTTTTCGGTCGTTGTTGTCCCTCCATACCGATAGGAATACGTGTACCCATTCGAAGAATACATCTCGTTTAGCACATTATTCAATAACAAAGTCAAGGCTGGTCCTTTCTTTAGGGTATACTTGAAACGGAGATCATGCGTATTGTAGGCCTGTAAAGAACGAGCATCATCTGAGGTATTATCCAAGTATTGTTTTCCTACAAATTTGCGTAAAATACTTGCCTCAAAAGCCCCTGCAGTATATGTCAAGGTACTTCCGTAAATCACCGAAGGCGAGTAAGCAATATCCGTATTTCCATGATTAATGACCACCTCCTGATTCAAATCATAGTCGAACATTTTTTCTTGAAAATTCTGAATGCGGTTTTGGCTCAAGGTGACATTACCACTCCAAACTAAGCGCTTTGAAATTTGGTAATTTAACACCGCTTCAAGACCCAATCGATAACTCTTTTCCACATTTGTTCGAATGGCATCGCCGGTCGAATTAACAGCGCCGGTTAAGACAAGCTGGTCCTGGTAATTCATAAAATAACCATTTAACTGCAATCCATATCGAAGGCCAGATCGCTCATATCCAAACTCATAATCCTGCAAGTATTCCGGACGCGGAACTGCGGTGGAATTATCGACAAAATCTTGCCGACTAGGCTCCTTGCTGCCCGCTGAAACAGACCCATAAACTTTAGATTTTTCTGAAATTTGATGTGTTAGGCCAAGTTTTGGATTAAAAAACGAATACGTATTATCCGAGTCTAATGTTAAAAATTTATCTGCTGTTCCTAGCATGCGATAGCCCACCGTACGGAATTGGACATCAAAGTAGGCATTCCAAGCTGTAGCTATATCCCAATTCGCTTTGGCATATAGATTCAAATCCGTTTTTTGGGATCTACTACGATACCACTCGTGACCTGCAAAAGCTACGGGCGCAACAAGTAACCCATAATGACGGCCTATGTATCGATTCCAAGCGCCACCAAAAGTGAACTTGAATTTTTGCGAACCGGCATAATTCAATGCAAAAGTCGACCCATAAAAATCATTATCTAGCCATTTTCGACGTACTACATCAACGATTGGTTTTGCGCCAAGCCCATAGGATTGTAAATCAGCATTGGGTCTAAACTCTTCAAAATACCCACGTCCATACGTGTAATGCGCGTTCAAATCCAAATTCCACGCCTCAGCCAATCGGTGATTCGTAATTAACTGAAAATGATCCTGCGCGTAATTATCTGTTTGATTATCGTAGGTGTAGTAGTTGTATCTGCGGCCACTATTCAACAAATTGTTTGCATCAGATTCCGACAAATAGTTACGGTCAATAAAAGCTTTCATCTCATCTACGGAACCATTAACCCTGCTTTCTGGAGTTCCATACCACGATTGATAGGTCTTTTCGTTTCCGGTAAAATAGTTAAAACGGGCGAAACTTTTCGCCCCAAAATAACCCGCAGAAAAATAGGCAGAGATTAAATTAGATGAAGCTCGATCAATAAATCCATCCGATACAATGCGAGACAAACGTCCATCCAAGGTAAATTTCCCACCTAACAATCCCGATCCAAATTTGAGTGTTGTTTTTAACGTTCCAAAAGAACCTCCAGAAGCATTCGCTTCTCCATAGGCTTTGGGTTCAAAGGTATTTGTTTGCATGTTGACAGACCCTCCAAAAGCCCCCGCACCATTCGTTGACGTTCCTACCCCCCGTTGGATTTGAACGGAATTCACGGAACTCGCAAAATCGGGCATATTTACCCAGAAAGTCCCTTGTGATTCCGAGTCATTAATGGGAATACCGTTGACCGTCACATTCACACGCGTCGCATCTGAGCCTCGAATTCGGATACCAGTATAGCCAATTCCCGCACCTGCGTCTGAGGTAGTTACCACCGAAGGAGTAAAATTAAGCAACATTGGCATGTCTTGACCTAGGTTACTTTTTCCTAATTCTGTGGCTGAAACATTGGAATAGGCCATGGCCGAATTTTCATCTGCGCGTGTCGCACGAACAACGACTTCGTCCTGCAAGAAATTAGATTTTTTTAAACCGATTTGCTTAGACTTTTCCGCGGGAACATCTACGGGTTCATACCCAACAAAACTGACGGAAATAGTCGAATTGGGGCTGGCGGCTAGTTGGTACCGCCCTTTTGAATCGGTTACTTTCCCTTTCTGACTTCCTTTCACGGAAACCGATGCTCCCCATAAAGGTGCATTTGTCTCTTGATCGAAAACGATTCCCTCGACCTTTTGGCCGAACATGACATGGGTACAAAATAAAAAAAATAGCGTCGTTAGCTTTTTCATATTGAGTTGAAAAGTTTAACAACAGGTAAAGGAGTCAAATCCTGTATGAATTTAACAAACACCCTTAATTTTGATTTTTTCTGAGTTTTCAGCGCTAAAAACTCGACAAAATCCCTTCGGCAGCATTACCTG
>JACCEA012011617.1_pt1 | contig 12915 bp, 9 predicted proteins | sample 7449851 | NCBI WGS metagenome assembly JACCEA01 (sample SAMN15323453, study PRJNA562643) | freshwater metagenome | isolation source: river surface water | place: USA:Blue River Watershed | collected 2017-08-18 | reverse complement strand
TTTGGGGGGTTGGACGAATGGGGGGTTGGACAATTCATCTGAAGATTTCCCGCGCACCGGATGGGCATCCCCCCATATGCCGGCCGTGGAACGTAGCTAGTTATGCCCAACCGGTACGGTTGGGCATAATTCCACGGCCGGCATATGGGGGGATGCCCATCCGGTGCGCGGGAAATCTTCAGATGAATTGTCCAACCCCCCATTCGTCCAACCCCCCAAATGTCCAACCCCTGCGGGCCCACCAACTTCAACTGTCCAACCCGTGCAGACACACATAGCCGTTACCCATATGAATCCGCACGAATCCGCTCATATCCAAGAGGCCCTTTCGGGCTATCAAATTAACATAAAAAGAGAAAGTTTTTTCATCCAAGCATTCCGGGGGGCCCGTGGGGGTCCCTCGCCGCAGCCGCACGCGCGGCTAATCGGTTTGTCGCGCCTTCGCGCCAGCCTTCGGGGCCTTGAGCTTCTCGATGGCTTCCCGCATCCGCTTAACAGCTTCCTCATATTTCTCGAGCACCTCCTTGAGTTCCTCCAACTCATTCGCAACGCGATCCAGGTTGTACTCGGCCACGTCGAGCTCGGTCTCTGCCTCCTCGAGACGGGCGTCGGGGGCCGCATTCTCGTTACCACGAACGTACCCCTCGAGTGCGTCGCACGCATAGTGGAGACTCTGATCCAGGTCCTTGAAGTCGGTCTCCAGCCCATCGAACGAGAGTGTGCAAGTGGGCACAAGCCCGCGGACCTCGCCCGCGAGCTCATTGGCCGCCTCGATCCACTCGCGATCCGCCGCCGGGGCCTCCTCCGTGGGCGCTGCGCCCTTCGCAGGGGCTTCCTCGACCTCCTCCGTGGCTGCAAGAGAGCGCGCAACTATCGCGGCCGCGGTCTCCGCACTCACCGTGCGGGCCATCTTCTCTTCGCGCTCAGGGGCCTCGGGGGCCTCGCACTCCAGCGCACGCTTGTTGTTCTTGGTAGAGATGGTGGACATTGTAATTCTGCATATTCATACGGGGGCGTCGGGGGCCATTGTGAGTGCGGATGATGTCCGGAGAAGCTTCTCCGGTGCACTTGTGCACAACTACCCCTCATCCGGCCCTGTCGGGCTCAATTGAACGCAAATAGCATCGTACTTACCTTTGGTTATCGTCAGAAAGCAATAATAAATTGCAATTTCTTTTAATTCGATGATTCTGCATGAGTACAGAAATTCCGAGAAATCGGGGTTTCCGGAACTCGTAGTTTCCGTTTGGCTTCCGGAAGCACCCCGGAAGGTACTCCTGGGATGACCGTTATGCCCATCCGGGTATGACAGAGTGTTCCTGCTCCTCTGTGTGTAATGCCCATCCATCTCTGCCGCCCGCAGGGCCCGCATGTGTCCTATTTGCCCATCCGGGTATGACAGAGTGTTCCTGCTCCTCTATGTGTTATGCCCATCCATCTCTGCTGCCCGCAGGGCCCGCATGTGTCCTATTTGCCCATCCGGGTATGACAGGGAGTTCCTGCTCCTCTATGTGTTATGCCCATCCATCTCTGCTGCCCGCAGGGCCCGCATGTGTCCGTATGGCCCACCGTTTGTACACAGATCCACGCACATCCATCTGTTCAAAATCGCTTTCACATACGTTGTCAAATTCGGGGGCCCGCAGAGGCCCGTTTGTACACAGATCCACACACATCCATCTGTTCAAAATCGCTTTCACATACGTCGTGCAATTCGGGGGCCCACAGAGGCCCTTCCAACACAGTCAAAAGCACAGTACACGCGTGCACGACGGAGTTACTCCTCGGCCGCCGCGGGCTCATCGGCAGCCGCCGCGGGCTCGTCAGCCGCCGCCGCGGGCTCGTCAGCCGCCGCCGCGGGCTCGTCAGCCGCCGCGGGCTCGATCTCCCACTGGAAGAGGAACGCGCCCCCGTGACGGGCCACCAGCTTGTCGCGCATCCGCCGCAGGAGGTCCCGCTCGCCATCCCAGATGTCCACGATCCAGTCGAGGGTAGTGGTCATGTCCTCGGTGAACAGCGCCAAGACCTCGAAGGTTGACTCCAGCAGGGGGTTGCCGCGCAGGCCCTCTGCAGCGGTGTATTCCATGTCCATGGCGCGCTTGATCTTGTTGACGGCCTTGAGCTCACTGTGGACCCGCAGGGCCTGCTCCTCAGCCAGACGCAGCTGGGCGAGCGCCCCAATCGCCGTCTGGAAGTCCTTCTGTGCCATGGACACGTGCTTGATCAGGCTCGTCTGGGCGACACGCGCCCTGTGCCAGCAATCCCGCGCCTTGGTCACACTGTCGAAGAAATAAAACACCACAACGCGCGTCAGGTAGTCGTACGTCGCGGCGTCGATGTCCGGCTCCGGGGCCTCGACGGCGTTCTCCTCGGCACGCGCCTTCTTCACGGGGCGCTCAGGGACCTCCATCGCGCGCTTGGTCGACACAGGGGAAGTAGGAGCAGACATGGTTGTTGTTCTGTTTGATTGCAAAGGGCCGTCGGGGGTCGTTATGGCGTCGTTTGACGTCGTCGGGGTATCAGAGAAACTTCTGTGAGCGGTCAGGTGCAAAGTTGGCCCCGACGGGCCCGAACGACTCAAATAACACAGTACTTACGCTTGATGTTGTTTGTAATTCACAATAAATGTAAATTCAATTGCGTTTGCGTTGTTGCAATGCGTACAGAGACATGTGCGTCGTCGTCTCCGGAGACCCCCCTATAGGCCTTACTCGAAACCCGTACTTCGCCGCAGGGTGGTACGGGCGCCTGGGAGAACCGTTATGCCCATCCGGATCCGACGGTTCCGTCAAGGTGCTGGGGACCGTTATGCCCATCCGGATCCGACGGTTCCGCCGGGTCGCTGGGGACCGTTATGCCCATCCGCTTCCGACGGTTCCGTCAAGGTGCTTGGGTCCGTTATGCCCATCCTGGTATGACAGAGTGTTCTTGCTCCTCTGTATGTTATGCCCATCCGGTTCTGACGGGTCGCGCGACTTCTTCGAAGTCTTATGCCCATCCGTTACCCGCCGGGACTTGGCCGTGCCCGCGAGGCCCGCACGGGTTGGACGGACCGTTGAGCGCGTGCTTGTGCCACGTTTTTCTATCTGTTCACAAACGATTTCACTTGTGTTCTACATTTCAGAGGCCTCAAAAGGCCCCTTTTTAACACATTCAGACACAGAACAGAGCAGAGAGGGGCAGCAGGGGCGTGTGTCTTACTCCTCATCGGCGGCCACAGCGGGCTCATCGGCGGCCACAGCGGGCTCATCGGCGGCCACAGCGGGCTCATCGGCGGCCACGGCGGGCTCGTCGGCGGCCACAGCGGGCTCGTCGGCGGCCGCATCGGGCTTCTTCTCCCACAGGAGGAGGATCGGGGGGCCCTCGTGGCGCTCCTGCACGTCGTCGCGCGTCGACTGCACGAACATCTGCACCACCTTCCAAGTGCTCGTGACCTCCGCGAGGGTGTTGTCCACATCGTCGACGATACTCACCACGAACTTGACGAAGGACGCCACCAGGCGGGCATTGAGGGGATCGCGACACATGTCCAGCAGCGTGGTGTGCACCTCGTCCACGTGGCGCTTGATCGCGCGGACCTCCTCGAGCTTCTCGAGGACCACGAGGGCGTCGTACTCGGCGAGGCGCAGCTCGACGAAGGCCGTGGTCGCCGTCTCGATGCCCTGCAGCGCCATGTCCCCGTGCTTCGCCGCGGCCACAGCAGCGGCACGCGCCTTGTGCCAGCAGTCCCGGGCGTCGCTCAGGTTGTGGGCGAGCGCCAACACCGTGTCGCAGATGCGGTCGTACGTCGCCCTGTCCATCATGACCGGGGTCACGGGGGCCGCGTCGGCGACGTCGGCGACGTCGGCGCGCGCCTTCTTCTCAGGGCGCTCAGGGGCCTCCATCGCGCGCTTGGTCGACACAGGGGAAGAAGTAGGAGCAGACATTCTTGTTCTGTGTTGATTTGGAGAGGCCGTCGGGGTCGTTAGGGTGTCGTCGAGGTGTCAGAGAAACTTCCGCGGGCAGTCAGGTCCAAAGTTGGCCCCGACGGGCCCGAACGACTCAAATAACACAGTACTTACGTTTGTTGTTGACAGTAATTCACAATAAATGTAAATTGAATTGCGTTTGTGCGTACAGTGACACGCGCGCCGTTCTCTCCGGAGGCCCCCCTATAGGCCTTACACAAAATCCCGTACTTAGCCGCGGGGTGGTCAAGGGGTTCGGGCGCATCGTATGCCCATCCGGTTCTGACGGGTCGAGCGAGGTGCTGTGGACCGTTATGCCCATCCTGGTTCCCGGTGCGGGTGTATCGTATGCCCATCCGGTTCTGACGGGTCGAGCGACTTCTTCGAAGTCTTATGCCCATCCGGTTCTGACGGGTCGAGCGACTTCTTCGAAGTCTTATGCCCATCCGTTACCCGCCGGGACTTGGCCGTGCCCGCGAGACCCGCACGGGTTGGACGGACCGTTAGGGCTTGCTTGCGCCACGTTTTTCTATCTGTTCACAAACGATTTCACTTGCGTTATACATTTCAGAGGCGCCGAGGGCCCCTTTTTAACACAATCAACACACACAACAGATGTCTTACTCCTCGTCGTCGCCAGCGGCGGCGGCAGCGGCGGCGCCCGCACCCGCGCCAGCGCCCGCGGGGATCGCGGTGTCGGCGACACCCGTGTCGGTGTCCTCCTTGGGGGCGGCTTCCTCGCCGTAATAGGACACGAACGGGGCCCCCTCGCCCTCCCATTGGAGCTGGACGCATATGTACACGGGGAACCGCGCGAGGTGCAGGTTGCGCAGTTTCTCCACCTCCTGCCGGGCCTCCGCCCACCTGGTACAGGTGGCCCTCGTGCGCCAGCCGATCACCTCTTGTCCATCCATCGCAGAGAGCGACTGGTACATGTGGTAGACCTCCAGGGCGCTCTTCTCGGCGAGGCGCAGGTGGTGGTGGGCCTCGAGGTCATCCTTGGCAGCCATGGCCCTCTCCACCTCGTAGTTCATGTTCACGTACATTCTGTACGCATTGTGCCAGAGGTCCCGCGCGCGGTCGTAGTCCACTACGCCGCCGCCGCCAGCGCCCTCGTCCTCCGAGTCGCTGTCGTGGACCTCGATGGCCTCGTCCGGCTCCACGCGCGCCTTCTTGCCATCGGGCTGCTCAGGGGCCTCCATGGCACGCTTGGTCGACACAGGGGAAGTAGGAGCAGACATGGTTGTTGTTCTGTTTGATTGCAGGGGCCGTCGGGGTCGTCGGGAGAACCTTCTGTGAGCGGTCATGTCCAAAAATGGCCCGCCGGGCCCCGAACGGCACAAATAACACTGTACTTACATTTGATGTTGTTTGTAATTCACAATAAATGTAAATTGATTTGCGTTTGTGCGTACAGAGACACGCGCGCCGTTCTCTCCGGAGGCCCCCCTATAGGCCTTACACAAAATCCCGTACTTAGCCGCGGGGTGGTCAAGGGGTTCGGGCGCATCGTATGCCCATCCGGTTCACACGGGGTCTGACGGTGCTGGCGCATCGTATGCCCATCCGGTTCCGACGGGGTCTGACGGTGCGGGCGCATTGTATGCCCATCCGGTTCACACGGGGTCTGACGACTTCTCCGAAGCCTTATGCCCATCCGGTTCCGACGGGGTCTGACGACTTCTCCGAAGCCTTATGCCCATCCGGTTCCGACGGGGACATGCGTGCAAAAATGCAATGTCTCGCGTCCTTCTACCCCGCTCGGGCCCGCACAACGATCAGACACGGTGTTTTATAGCAGAACACGGTCAGATAATACACAGGGGGCGTGTGCGGCGTAGCTCAGAAGCCGACATACTGGGTGCAGTGGGGCGTGAGGCCGTTCTTCACCTTCTGGGTGACCTTGCGCTTCAGAAGCTGGTCCTTCAGGGACACGGTCTTCTTCGCGTCCTTCTTGGCCTTCTTGGGCTTCGCCTTCGGCGCGTGCAGGGCGTCGAGGGCGTCCTGAATGGTCGTCACGACGATCTGGCGCCCGATGTGCACCGTCGCGCCGGGGTACTTCTCCCGGATGGCCTCGAGGGTCGTTGACGCGGGGAACGCGTCGCGTGTCATACCGCCGTGGAGGGTCTTGCAGTAAATCATCACACCGACGATGTTCTGGGGGACATACGCGAAGTCATAAGTCCGGGCCTCGGTGTACTTACGGTTCTTGTGCACCCAGTCCTCGCGGGCCGCGCGGGCCTCCTCTTGCTGTTCCGTAGGAAAGGTAAGCAGGTTCGCAAGAGTGTCTTCCATTTTAATTTCGCGTTGTGGTGTTGTTCATGCAATGCGTGACATGCGCGCCGTTCTCTCCGGAGGCCCCCCTATAGGCCTTACACAAAATCCCGTACTTCGCCACAGGGTGGACAAGGGTGCTGGCGCCTCGTATGCCCATCCGGTTCCGACGGCGTCGCGCGACTTCTTCGGAGTCGTATGCCCATCCGGGTTCTTATGGGCCCGTGTGATTATACCCATCCGGTTTCAACGGGTCGTCAGACTTCTTCGAAGTCTTATGCCCATCCGGGTTCTTATGGGCCCGTGTGATTATACCCATCCGGTTCCGACGGGGGACATGAAAAAAACGCATTGCCCCCCGCCACAATCTACCCCACGAGGGCTCGTTTTGTACCGCGTTTTATATCAGAACAGACAGTACACAATCATACACACAGGGCTACACACACGGGGCCCACAGGGTCTACGCGCGCGGGCGCTTGCGGTCCTGCTCGTCGCCGTCGGACTCCGCGGCGGCGGCGGCGGCAGCAGTAGCGTCGGCGGCCTTCACGCCCGCTACGGTGAGAGGGCGCGCCACCTTGGGGCGGGGGCGATGGGGGTCGCGCTGCTTCGGCATGGGGCGCACGCCACGCGCGCGCTCGGCGGCCTCGTACTCGGCCTGGCGCTCCGCGGCCTTCATGGCCATGAACTCGGCGCGCTGCTCGCGCGACAACGCCTTCCAGATACTCTCCTCACTCACCTCGTCTTGCTCGGACGCGTCAGACCCGGCGGACTCCGCGGCAGAGGCCTCTGAGGCCTCGGCGGGCTCAGAGAAGTCCTGCTCGTGCTCCGAGGCCTCGGCGGGCTCAGAGAAGTCCTGCTCGGGCTCGGAGGCGTCATTCTCGGGCTCAGAATCCGTGGAATACACGTAGATAAACTCCTACGAGCACCCGTCGGGCCCGTCGGAGTGTTGTGAGAAACATCGCGGGTGTCAAAGTCATTTCGCGGGTCCCGCGGGCCCCCGCGGCCCCAAAACAATCATTTCCACTTACCTTGTTCTCAGTGATGGAAGACATTTTCGTTAATTTGTTTGCAAATTGCGTTACTTGCGTGAATACGACGACGTGCAAAATTTCCTCCGCAGGGGGTTATGTAGAATCCCGTCGTTAGCCGCAGGGTGGTACGTGGGGTTCTGGCACCTCGTATGCCCATCCGGTTCACACGGGTCGTGCGACTTCTTCGAAGCCTTATGCCCATCCGGTTCCGTCGGGGTCTGGCGACTTCTTCGAAGCCTTATGCCCATCCGGTTCACACGGGGTCTGGCGAGTCCGGATGACCGTATGCCCATCCGGTTCCGATGGGAGCCTTGGCGACGCGTGAAGTCTTTTTGTCCAACCTACCCCTCGCGGCCCGGTCGAGTGTGCTTGTGCGCTTGTATAGAGACAGATCAGATAGAGACAGAGGCACAGTGCATTCATTCAGAGTGTGTATGGGCCGTGTGGGCCCGTGTGGGCCCGTGTGGGCCCGTGTGGGGCCGTGCGGGGCCTTAGCCCAGCATCATGCTCACGATGTTCACACAGCGCGAGTACTCGTCCATGGGGACGTCCTCGGGGGCCCTGTAGGCGTCGCGCATGCGCTGCATCGCGTGCACGATCATGCAGCCCTCGGGCTCGACAAAGTCCGTCCACAGGCGCTGGGCAACCTCGCCAAGGACCTCGGGGGCCACCTTGTACTGGTACGCGCTCACGCTCGCGTACCACCGCTTCACGCCCGCCGAGTCCGACCACTTCAGCGTCTTCGCGGCCTGCGCGGGGGACCAGGTGCCGTACATGACGTACAGCGCGTGCCGCACGTAGGGCACGGGGATGAACGCGATCTCGACGTCCTGGTACGTGGGGTTCGGTTGGATCGCGTCCGTCACCGAGCACTTCCGGCACAGCTGGCACTGGCAGAACCGCGACGCCGCGTGCAGCACCGCGAAGTGGTCCGCGACCTTGACGCTCACGCCGTGGCCCACGAGCATGTCGTAGATGCGGTTCACCATCGCCGGGGGCATCCGACGGCGCGGGGGGAAGAGCTCGCGCGCCGCCGCAGGGGCCGCCTTGCGCTTGCGGGACTCCTGGGGCGTCGCACCCGCACCGGCACCCGCACCCGCGCCAGCACCCGCACCACCGCCGCCACCGCCGCCACCGCCGGCCGCCGCGGCACCCCCGCGGTTGTCACGCACCACCACCGCGGGCCCCCGCGGGATGTCGTCACCGGGCTGCGCGGCCCACTCGTCCATCTCGCGGATGTTGATGATCACACTGCGGCAGCCCTCGGGGACCATCGTCGCCGCGATGTCCACCTCCAGCGGCGACGGGACGCCGTCGGGCCAGTGCGCGTCATCCTCGCTGTAGACGAACAGCCACGTCTTCAGCGCGCCGTTGTAGAACGCGAGGTTCGGGTACGTGGGCCGGTGGACCCACACGTGTGCGTCCGGGTCCGCGGGCACCTCGGCGACCACCCCCGCGAGGCACGCCATCACCTGCTCGACCAGCGTCGGCGCCGGCACCTCCGTCGGGTCCTCCTCGTCCGCCGCCTCGGGCTCGTCGTCCGCCGCCTCGGGCTCGTCGTCCGCCGCCGCGGGCTCGTCGTCCGCCGCCTCGGGCTCCGGGGCAGCCGCGGGCTCCGCGATGGGCTCCACGGACTCGTCGTCAGGCTCCGCCGCCGCAGCAGCCTCACGGGTGGCGATGAAGTCCCTGGCGCGCGCCAGGCGCTCCTCCATGTACGGCGTCAGCTCCGCGAGGGCCTCCGCGACCGCGGGGAAGCAGTTGGGGGACTTCGCGTACGTCTGCTCCGCCGTCGGCAGCGAGTGCGTGAGAATGTCGGGCTGGACGTACTGCCCGCGCGCCTGGGAGCACCAGTCCTGGTACACCGCGTCCCACGACGCGTCGTCCGCGACGAACAGGACCCAGTGGGGCGCCGCGTGGCGATCCAGGCGATTGTGAAGCAGGCGAACCGTCATGAGGAGAACGTCCATGACGATCGTGCGCTCCTCGCGGGCCGCGATGCGCGCCCTGAAGGCCTCGTCGGGCTCGTACTCGATGAAGTTCTTCAGCAGAATGACCATGGCGATGCGGGTCGCGAGGGCCTCCGGCATCGCAACGACTTCGTCGCCCTGGATAATCTGGTTCACGTTCATTTTGAAAGTCTGCAATGGGGCGTGAGGGGGTGTGGAACAGACAAGCGCGTGAGTCGGAGACGTTTGCATGTGTACCTGCCAGGAGGGCCTCGACGGGGCGAAATAAACACAATACCGTTCATCACTTACTTTGAGAATGACAAAAATGCAAAAATGCAACAGAGTTTATTTCGTTTTGCACGTGTTTCGCAATTTCCGCAGAAATCGCTGAACATTCCGAAACCACTTCCGGAAACCGACCTTCCGGGGTACCTTCCGGCTTCGCCAGAACCGTTATGCCCATCCGGTTCCGTCGGGGGTCTGGGCGAGCCCGGATGACCGTATGCCCATCCGGTTCACACGAGTCGTCCGGGGTGCTGGCGCATTGTATGCCCATCCGGTTCACACGAGTCGTGCGACTTCTTCGAAGCCGTTATGCCCATCCGGTTCCGTCGGGGTCTGGGCGAGCCCGGATGACCGTATGCCCATCCGGTTTCCCTGGGGGATCGTCCAACCTTTCGGAAACTGGGGGTTTCGGAATGTTCACGGAAATCTCCGCGCGCGCTCGAGTATGCAAGAATCGCACAAGTAAAAAACGATTTTATAAAATGGACACGTTTATCGACATTGTTAACATTCTTTCCAAGGGCTTTGGGGGTCCTGTGGAGATGCGCGTGCGCGGCGACACTCTCGTCATCCGCATCAAACACCTCCTTGGACGTGGCTTCGCCACGCCCGAGCGGGGCCCTTTCTGGCACGATCTCGTTCGTGAACTCGATGCGATTGACAATGCGGCTTATGCCGAGGAGGTCGCTCGCACCATGGCCTTGTACACGGGCCGCGAGGCCCCCGCGCCCGGCGCGTGGCACGAGCACTTCCGCGTGCGGTGCGTCGCCGCGGTGAACTTCGCAATCCGCAACGCGGATGTCGACACTATCGACATCGTGACCCGGCAGTACATGTTCACCACCGAGCTCGCATCGATGTACAACGCGCTTGCGGACGCCCCCGCGCGGGTCGCCAACTTCAACATCCACTGCTTCTCGGCGATGCTCCAGAAACCCGCGGTGCACGAGGCCTTCCACGCGATGCTCGAGAATTTCGCGGGCCGCACGGGCCTGCGCACCTTCAACTTCCAGTTCCACGGGGCCTGTTGGCACGTGCAGGACCCCGCGGGGCTCGCGGGGCTCCCTGCTACCTGCGGGGCGCTCGCGGCCATCGCGGCGCGCGTCGAGGTCTTCGGCTTCGACATGAACTTCTCCATCGGCGAGGAGGAGGAGGAACGCACCGCGGCGATGCCGACGGTCGAGGAGGCCGTCGCACCCGTGCGCGAGGCGATTCGGGCCAACGCGCGGCTCCACACGGTGGCCGTCGGGGACCTCTTCGGCGCGCACGTCGACATCGCGGACCTCGTGTGTGACAATGCGGCGGTCCGCTACGTGCACACCCCGCGCATGATCCCGCTGGAGAACATCAACCGCGTCTACCGCAACGTGACCGTCACCCTCGAGGGCAGCCGCGCCGGCGTGCCCATGCTGCAGTTCAATGACGACGAGGAGGAGGACGACGCCGCGTACCCGACGGTGCTCGACTGGGCCCTGACGGCCCCGCGCGGCGTCTGCGCGAACGCGTGCATGATGTCCGACGACGCGCACAACAACGACATCTACTACATGGCGTTCGCGCCGGGCCCCTGTGCCCCGGGCGCGGTCGACGCGGTGTTCGACGCCGTCGAGCGCGAGGTCGACGCGGCTCTCGCGAGCCCCAAGCGCCGCGCAGTGCGTGCCGCGGAGGGCGTTGCTGTCGACGAAGTCTCGTCGGACGCCACCGTCGTGGTGCTCACCCTCGAGGATGGTGTCGTGCGCAAGGTCCCGCGCGCACAGGCCCGCAGGGCCGCCGTCCTCCACACCGTCGCGCCCGGTGAGGTGTTCCCCGTCATCGGTCACTCGATCGAGCAGGTCGACCTCGTGCTCGCGCTCCTCGATTGCGACGAACAGATCTGTGTCCCCCTGCGCATCGAGGCCCGCATGGTCGAGACGCTGTCGCATGCCGTCTGCGCGGCCCTCGAGGGCGCGGCAATCGGTACCGTCGCGGGCGCCGCGGTGCTCGCACAGATGTTCGAGGCCCCGCGCGTGTTCGACGTGCTCCGCGTGCACCTCTCGCGCCTTCTCCTCTTCGCCGCACCCGTGGACGCACGCGTCGAGGCCGTGTGCACCGCGTGCCGCTGGTTCGACGGCGGTGCCCGCGCGGCCCCGTGGGAGCTCGTCGGGGGTCTGCGGTTCGTGCAGCACATGCTCCCGCTCGTGCGCGACGCTGTCGACGGATGCGCGCCGACCCCCGCACGCCCCACGTGGCTCTGCGAGACCATGGGCCACCAGCACATGACCTTCGCCGACCTCACCGACGCGGACGTGGTCGCCGACCTGCGCGAACTCATCGCGGGGTCCTTCTAAGTGTCCCACCACTGCTTTGTGTCAACGCTGTCTCTATTTCTACTGTCTTTATAACCGTTTGCACACTTGTACGCATCAAAATCGGGGCTCCGGGGGCCACTCACCGATCGTCCAACGCCCCATAGGAGATCGTCCAACCTTTCTTGGGAGCACTGCTGGCGCATTGTATGCCCATCCGGTACCGACGGCGTCCGACGGTGCCCAATGCTGGCGCATTGCACGCCCATCCGGTCCCGACGGGGCGCCAGAACGCGTACGCCCAACCGGTCCCGACGGTCCCGACAGAGTCGTGCGGGTCGTACGCCCAACCGGTCCCGATGGTCCCGAGAGAGTCGTGCGGGTCGTACGCCCATCCGGTCCCGACGGTCCCGAGAGAGTCGTGCGGGTCGTACGCCCATCCGGTCCCGACGGTCCCGAGAGAGTCGTGCGGGTCGTACGCCCGTCCGGTCCCGACGGAGCCTTGGTGAACGACGCAGTGTCCCCCCGCGACGTCCCCGCCCACCCACACATTACCACCACAGACCTTGGTTATTTACACACGCACGCATGCACACACAGTTAGTTGCGAGCCCGCTTCTGCGGGGACATGGGCTCCGCGGCCTCCGCGGCCTGGAGCAGCAGCGCGAAGCCGGGGATCACGTGCGCGGCGGGCGCCGCCGCAGCCGCCGCAGCAGCCGCCACAGCACCTACACGGGCCGCGCGGGCCACGCGGGCATCATCGCGCCCCGACTGACGCTCCTGTTCCCAGGTGCGCTTGATGGCGGTGCGCGCGGCCTCCGCTGCAGCGCGCGGCGCGCCGGGGACGACCTCCTGCTCGACCCTCGGGGCCCGCGGGGGACGCATGAGTCCCGCTGCCACCATCGCATCCCGGCGCGCTGCAGCCTCGACGAGCGTCGGGCGGCCACGCTTGCGCGGCGCGGGCTCGGCGGCAGCAGCGGCAGCTGCGGCAGCGGGCTCGGCGGCAGCGGGCTCAGCGGCGGCAGCGGGCTCGGCAGCGGGCTCGCGGATGATCGCAGCCCACGCGAGCGCCGTCGCCGTGCGGATCCCCAACTGCACCACGGGGTCCACCACAGGAAGCACCGCAGGCACCACAGGGACC
>JACCEA011209102.1_pt1 | contig 12917 bp, 11 predicted proteins | sample 7449851 | NCBI WGS metagenome assembly JACCEA01 (sample SAMN15323453, study PRJNA562643) | freshwater metagenome | isolation source: river surface water | place: USA:Blue River Watershed | collected 2017-08-18 | reverse complement strand
GTAATCACCTCCATGAGTTTGATACATCAAAAACTCCACGAATTCTTTTTCGGTAATGTTATTTCCAAGAGATTTTAGGTATTTTGTTTTTGCTGCAGTTTTAAGATTTTTTGGAAAATTTTTATCATTCATCATTTTACTCACTTCGATTGTAACATTATCAATGTCATGGTTGTTATACTGATAATATCTTTTATCGAAGAATTCGATGACGGTATTAACGTCGTTTTCACTGGTATTAGTGATAACATTTTGTTTTACAGTTTTTTTAATGACCATAGTAGCTATCAACTAATTACTAAATTAAAAATTCAATTTTTTATTTTAGTAATTTTATTAAATATATAATATTATTAATATAACAATGGTTATTCGTAAAACTAGTAAAAAAGATCTTAGTACAAAATTAAGTAATAATAAAAAAGCAACTGTACAAGAATTTAATTATAATTCTAAAGAGTATGAAAAATTTGAAAAGGCGTATGAAAAAAAAATCACACAAGAAAAAAAATTAGAAAAAGAACGAATAGAAATGGAGAAAAAAGAAGCCAAACGTAAATATGATATAATTATGAATTATATGACAAAATTTGCTAATACATTATATGAAAAAGAACTCGATGAGTTTTGGGTATTTCCAGATAAGCCTGGATTTAAAAAAATTACATCCAAAAAATTTAACGAAATGAAAAAAGTGTTCGTACAGAATCCAGATAAATATAAAGGCACGCGTTTATGCTTTGTAAAAATTTTACCACATCATGATGATGAAAATGAATCATTTATGAAAAGATATGGGATATGGTTACGTATCAAATTAACATCATTTCATATAGGTGAAAAAGGAGATATTACTAATAAACTTCATAGAGATTACTCTTCTCTGATAATGTGGGAAACTCCAGATTTTGCAATTAGTAAACCAACATTTAAATTTATCGAAACTATGGTACAATTAACTATGGGGAAAAAACATGTATTTCCATCATTACTTGGTGTTCCTCTAACGCAGGTAATGGGTATTCTAAAAAAATATAAAGTTGATATTAGTGATTCATTTACGCCACTAGCTGGTATTTGATAATCATAATATATACGCTAATTAAAAAATGAATTAAACTTATATTTTAAATATAAGTAAAACTTCAAAAGAATATACTAAATATCAGTATATAATCAAAAATTATAAAAATGACTGACAGATTTAATGAAAAACAAAAAGAAGCATACGAATATATAGTAAATCAAAAAAAGAATTGTTTTATCACTGGATGTGGTGGTACTGGAAAATCATATTTAGTAAAGAAGATACATGCGGATTTAGAAACTAAATTCTATCGACGATGTAACATTACTAGTACTACAGGTGTTAGCGCAAGTTTAATTAACGGAGTAACTCTACACTCGTTATTAGGGATACGTTTAGGTACTGGAAGCTATGAAGCTTTATACAAAATGATAACAGAAAATAAAAAAATATTAAGTAGATGGAAAGCATTAGATGTGTTAGTCATTGATGAAGTTTCTATGCTGAATATAGATTTATTTGAAAAACTCGAATTATTGGCGCGTACAATACGTGGAAGCGAATTACCATTTGGTGGCGTACAACTTGTGCTAATAGCAGACTTTCTTCAATTGCCGCCAGTTAAAGATGATAAATTTATATTTGAAAGCCCAATATGGGAAAAGGTTATAGAAAAGACTATTTATTTAACAGAAATTATGCGTCAGAGTGATCCATTATTTCAAAGAATACTAAATAATGTACGAATAGGCGTAATAGATGACGAAGTTCGAGAAGTATTGCAAAGTCGCGAAATTGTTTACGATTCGCCAACAGGCGTGCAACCTATGCTAATGTATTCTACAAATCATCAAGTTGATAAAGCTAATAAAAAATATTATGATAGATTAGAATCTAAAGAATATACATATAATATTAAATACAAATGGCATAAAAAAATTATATACAAAGATAAGTATCTAAACAACCTACGCTTTGAAAATGAATTAAAATTAAAAATCGGTTGTCAAGTTATGTATTTAACAAATAACTTGGACAATCTATTTAATGGAACCATAGGAATCATTAAAGATTTTATAGATGGTATTCCACAAGTATTATTTAGTAATGGTATAGAAACTATTATTACTCCTGAAACTTTAGATGTAGAAGAAATGGATGAATTAATAATGAGCTATACACAAATACCATTAAAATTGGCATTCGCTGCATCTATTCACAAATCACAAGGTAGCACTATTTCTATTGCACGAATTAACTTAAAAAATATATTTGAGTGTGGGCAGTTTTATGTAGCTATAAGTCGTGTCAAAGACTTAAATGGATTATATTTACGTAATCTAAATTTCAATCTAATAAAAACGCACCCAAAAGCTATGGAATTCTATAAAAACTTATAAATTTTTATAAATCCAATATTATCTATGATATTATAAATCTGATATTAGTTATCTAAAATAACGTAAACTCAAAATAATAAAAAATAAAAAATAAAAAAATATTTTTTATTATTTTATAGAATGGATCGATGAAGAAATTAATTGATATTATGCAATTTTTTAATTAACATCAAAATTCTTTTATTCTCATTTTCCATTTGTTGTAATTTTTTGTTAATTTGTTCTATACTCTGCTTGCAGAATACTATGTCGGCTTTTATAGGTGTTAAGTCAATTTGTGGAGTCGTTTGCGAAGTTTGTTCCGCGGACTCTATTTTAACCCAAATTTTATTTATATTTCCTTTGTAGATACTCCACTTTATTGCTTTTGGAAGAAATCCGGAGACTAAATCTATTTTAATAGTAGGCTTGCCTTCTAGATCGGTCGTATGAACCGTGGCCATCACATATCCTCCCTTTTTTAGTTCGCCATCGGTACGCATATAACGTATATGTGATTTGTATGGAATTTTATCCCACTCAGAAGGATCTAATAGTTTATAGCCTACTAATAGGTCATTAGTTTTTTTGTTAGAATCATTTGTTACTTCAATATCATTATTAGTAGATGCTAGTATCTTAGATAAATCAAATATATTTTCTTTAGCCATATATCATAAATAGATATTTTGCTTTATAATAAATAGAAAAATAACAAAAAAATAACAAAAAAATAAAATGAGTTTTAATACTTTTCTTAATTTTCCTAAATTTTCTATTTTTTTTTGATTTTTTATAATGCGGTGGTTTATTGTGGAGGCATCACTTGAGATGGTGCTTTAGACAACTCTTCTGGATTTGTTGGTTCGACAACTTTTGTATAGAATTTAGTCTGTTCGACTTTTCCATTGTTTAATCTAAACACTGGTACTTCAAGAGCATCTTCTGGAATGTCGTCTTCGTCATCTTCGTTGGTAATTCCTTTCATATCTTTAAGAGTTGCATTTTCTTTTTTCCAATTCTTGAAGATTTCATCGTCAGGACCATCTTGTTCAATATTCTTTTTCTTCATCTTCTTAACACGGTTCTTCATTAATTCAGCACCAAGTTTGCTATCAGCTTCAATCTGTTTAGCAATATTTTCAAGAATAATTGTGTCATCGTTATAGAACTTAGTTCCTTCACGCACTTTAGCAAAGCTGGCAAGTAAATTCCACTTACCAGAATGCGCTTTGATAACATCAGTAATTACTTCACCACGATGCTTTTGAATATATTTATCGGCATCTTCGTCATCATCATGCCATGAATGAGGACAGATTGCAATATCGAAATCAGGTTTATCGACATACAAATGTTGCACAGCTTCTCTAAGCTTATCGTAATTAATATTGTAATATGTTCTAAAATTACCAAAAATGTCGACTGGAGGAATCATATTGTAGGCAGTGTTTAGTAAATTAAGGTCTTCCTTAGACCATTTTTCAAATTCTACAGTACCGTAATGATATTCTGGAGTTACTAACTTTTTGCATACTAGTTGCTGTAGCTCTGGTTTCAATTCTCCTTCATTCATCTTAATAAGATTTTGAACTCTATCAAATTCAATCATTTGTTCTCTGAATACCTTATCACGATGTTTTAGTTCACTAACAGCAAGATTGGCTGCCGGCGTGTCGATCATTTCGCGTGAAAGATCTTTAACACTTGGTTTATAAGAGCTGCGGACATGCGTATCGGGATTATATTGGAATGCATTTTCCAAGAACTCTTTGATAATGACACGCTTTTGCATCCAAGCCTTGTTTTCTTCAATTTGCTTTTCTAGTAGTGGTGTTCGCTTCCAGTCTTTGACTGATTCGTCCAGTGAATCAGGATTCTTAGCATAATCATAAACAGGAACGACGGGCAGACCTTCTGGCACGTGGTATTCATCACACATGCGGTTTAAAAATGCGATCATAGAAGTCATCATCAATTTTTCAATGTACTTTTCACGCAAATTTGTATAACTGAATGATAGAATCTTATCTGATCCGGCAATTACTCGGCCATAAGGATTCATAAGTTTTCTATATTCAGTAAGCTGCTCTTCGGACATATTATTAATGCTGTCTTCATCAAGCTCAGCAAGAATTTCTTCTAAAGATTTTTTAAGGTCCGCGCTTTCTGTCATTTTAATATAATTGTATTATAACAAATGTTTAAATAGATTATATTTGTTTTTATTTTTTATAGTTTTAATATGTTTTTTATAGTTTTTAATAGTTTTTAATAATTTTTATAATTTTTATAATTTTAATAGAATTGTTAAAAAATGAATTTTTGCGAATACAATTTATACATATGGGTAATATATATTCAAAATTGAAATATATTTTTAAGCCTGATATAAAAAATAAAAATAAAATGAAACAGCAATGCGTAATAGTAGAATCAGTAAATACTATTTACGAATTAAAAAAATCTGACAATGAATACGATCCACCAGAATATATGTTGGAACCTAACACAAACCCAACTCCTATTAATATTCAAGAGGTAAAAGAACTTAGACCAATTGATATAATTATTTTACAAAAAGAAAATCCTTTTATTACTAATAGAATTGTTGATGTACTAAAAGAGAAATTATATATTTCTCCAGTCTTTAAAAAATTCTTTGATAACGAAATTCAAATAAGCAATTTCTTTAAATTACTAAATGAAAATTGTATAATTTCAGGATCAACAATTTTACAATATCTTCTAGATGAATTCTATATTTATAACAATCATATCGATGATTTTGATTTAGATATGTATATGGATTCCAAAAATGCATATGATGTAATAAAATTTCTAAAACAATGCGGATATTATCTACATGAATACACAAAAAAAAGTATTTATAATGGTAAGTACTTTAAAAAATGTAAAGTCATTTATTCATTTAAACGCGCCCTTGAATACGACTTTAAAACAAACACATTTAAAAACATAATGATTAATGTAAACAGAAGTCCAAAAGAAATACAGCAATATATTAAAAATATTTACATAAATAAATCTTATCTTGAAAATAGATATTGTCGTGAAAATAAAAAAATTATTAAATATAAAAACATTCAGTTAATGGTAATCGATGAGTCCATTGCAAAATCTGCATCTGAACTTATTGAAGAATTTGACTTTAATATTCTTAAGAATTACTATGACGGAACAAATTTCCATATACATGACACGAATGCAGTTTCAAAAAAAATTAATACAATAAACGAAAGTGTTCTGTTAGAAAATAAAAAAAGATTCTATCGTATGAACAAATATTGTTCAAGAGGTATTAAATTTCATATAATACCTAAGAATGATACATTAAGTAAAAAAACCATTCAAAACTTATTAAACAATAACAAGCTTAACTTCAAAGAAGTAATATTGTAATTTTATAAAATTACAATTAGAATTTACTAATATTATCATATACTATAAGCATTTATTATAAAGTGTAATAAACGATTACACTTTTTACTTTACACTTTATATTTTATTATACTTTAACATAAACTATAAAAATATTATAACGATATTTTTTTTTAGATCATATTATATAAATATGGATAATAAAAGTAATAATTTAGATAATTCTAATAAAGAACCAGTAGAAATTACAGAAAATAGAGAAAACACAGAAAATATATTTAATATATACCCAGCATATGGAAGTAAAAATAAAAATTTACTAATTAACGCATTGGCATACGATACTTTAATAAATAATGATATTATCGCAGTTTACAAAATTAAAGATATTGACTCAAATGACAATGCTATCATATATAGTATGGCATATATTGGAGTAAGCAATGGTGATCAAATTGATATAGAGTACATTTGTCCATCTGGTAGCGTTATTTCTATAGGTGGAGAATTTCGATCAACTTTATTAGCGTGGAAACCTTTTATAGATTTTATTAATAATAATACAGTTATTAAAGATATATACGATTTTACTACAGATAATTTTAGAAAACTATTTTATGAAAGGAGGTTTGATTTAAATATAGAATATATTTATAAGAATCATATACATAAAAAATATTCAAAAGCTGTAGAAAAGCTGTGTGAGGAGTTTAAAATCCATATGTACGTAATTAGCTGGCTTAACTTTTATCATGATATAATATTTGAAATGGAGGATAATCATCTGAATGATATCTACAAAAATACTATGTTAAAATATAAAAAATCCGATGAAAGATTTTTTAAATCAATGTATAAAAAATTTGGGAATACTAATATGGAAAATTTTTATTATTTATGCAATAATTTGCTTTCTAGTTCAAAAAAATATACTCTAGAAAACTTACGTATGAATACTTGCAAAATATCACAAAAAATGACAATATTATTTGCTTCAGAATTAAAAAATATGTTTAATGTTGAATATGGTATATGGCGAGAGTTAGCTATAAATGCAAAAGTTTCTGATTTAGTTCTTAATAAGATAACTAATGGATTTGCTTTATCTAATAACTGGTTTTTATTTAAAATTCCAAAGAATATCATGATATTCGATAATCCAAAGCAATATGATCGATTAGATAGAAGCCAGCTTGCTTCAAAAATATTAGAATTGTTAAATCAAGCTAAGTACTTAACGACAACAAAAAAAAATTTAATTGATCTAAATGTCAATACGCTAGCAGTCGATATAATAAATACTTGCGAAAAATTAAAAAAGAATACTGAAAAAAATAAAGACAAAAACATTAAAAATAAGGGTAAAAAATCGAAAAAGAAAAAAGATAAAAAACAAGAAATTGTTATTGACAATTTAGAAAATAACTCTGAAGGAAATAACTCTGAAGGAAATAATACTGAAGGAAATAATATAGAATATAGTGATAAACCTGACGAATTTAATTATTTGGGTGAAGGTATTGATAGAAATATAATATATACAGAAGATAATATTGTTCTGTCAGATGTTGTACTAAACATGATGTCGGAATATTTGGGCAAGACTGTTTATGATATGTCTATATGTGAAGAAACTTCTATTATATTTTCTTCAACAAATTATCCAAATTTTAGAAAATATATGTTTCAGTTATGTTATAATTTATATTGTCTTAACACTCTTGCACATACTATCCATGGAGATTTGCATATGAATAATATGATTATTAATCCCATGTCGATCGGTAAAAAAATAACAATAAAAGATCCAAAGATAATTTATGAAATTAATGAAGAAACGTATGTATTTAATGATAATTTTCACAATTTATGTATTATAGATTTTGATAATAGTATTATCATTCCAGAAAAATATAACGAATTACATAGAAAAGATGTTCCACTTAACGTAAGCAATATAAATAATATAGATAATCTATTAAATAATCAGGTCAATAATTTGCTACATTATTTATATAAATTTAAACCAGCATATAAACAAAATAATGCAGTAATAGAAAATCATATAATGTATCATTTTAATCACTATTTCAAAATATTATCAGCATTGGATATTTATTCGGCAGCTCATAAACTATTAACATTTTCCGAACCTTATAAGAAAAAAGGGAGATCTAATAAAAGTATAAAACTACTAGAAAATATTAAGGCTTCAGCGGACTATGATCTAGTAAATACCTTAGAATATTTTATAAACAATAAAAATTATGAAGATATTAGAAATATGGAATGGCCAATACATAGAGTTATTAAAGAATGTTTTTATGAAGATCTAGCTATACCAAATACTAACTTAAATTATAATATAACAGATATTTATAAGTATAGCGATAGCATACCATATTCTTTACTGTTATATAATAAATTTCCGCCCAATCTTACTTCTAAAGAGCATATTACCGAAGAATCAAAAAAAAATCTTGATAATAAAATCAAAGAAAGAAAAAATTATGAAAAAACGTTTATTAATTCATTGTTAAAGATGACATAATGTCATATTGTAAAGTATTTAGAATCCACCTCTTAGCCTTAATACTAAATGTAATGTTGATTCTTTTTGAATATTGTAATCTGATAGCGTTCTACCATCCTCTAATTGCTTACCAGCGAAAATAAGTCTCTGTTGATCAGGCGGAATACCTTCTTTATCCTGAATTTTTGCTTTAACATTTTCAATCGAATCTGATGATTCGACTTCAAGAGTAATAGTTTTACCAGTAAGAGTTTTAACAAAAATCTGCATTATATAATAAAACAAATATCTTTATAATATTTTGTAAAACGATTGCAAAAAATAAAACTTGATGATTTTATTTTTATTTATGTCATTTTATTTGTTTATTTTGTTTACGTTACTTAAATACTTTTTTTAGTATTTTGTAGTATTTTGTAGTATTTTGTAGTATTTTGTAGTATTTTAAACACTTTCAATATAAGTTTCATAATTATCCATATGATTAGATATGAATAGATTATAAATATTTTTTCCTTCGATTGCATATTTGTGTTCATTGTCTTTAGGATTATTAGCAATTGCCTCCAACAATCCTACGTTAAAGCCGACGAATGATAATGAAGCTCTTGTTAGCTCACATTGTGATGGCACATGAACGCATTGCTTTATGTAATGATTGAATTTTATAATATTGTTATTTTTATCTATTTTTGGAAGATTATCAATTAACGCATATAATGTTTGGTCTACAGGTTTCCATTTATATGTGGTTATAGTATCATTCAAACTGAAAGTGGAATGTATATATCCCCACCATTGCATTTCTGGTATATCAATACCATTAACAATAGATTTTCTTACCTTCAAACCATATCCTTTTAGTTCATTGAACTCCATTTCAAAATTGTAGGGCTCGTATAAATTACGAATTAGACCCATTTTTATTAAGTATTAATTAACTTGTTTAGTTTTCTTTATTAAACTTTATAAGTTTAATAGGTTTTTAACTATAAATAATAATCATTTTTTTCAATTGTATAACTGTATTAATTTTATTTTAGTAAAATTTTGTATTGGTTATTTATTTTTTAATTTTTTATATAGAAATTTTCACATAAAGTAATTATTTATAAATTAGTATGATAATAGGAAAAACAAAATATTATTAAATGTCAGCTACGATCGAGACCACACATAATATTATACTGAATAAAATAAATAGTTTGATAGATATAGCAAATTTACTAGACTCATATTATAATAAGCCTGACAATACAAAAATTGTAAATGTTATTGATAATTTAAATGAGATAGATAATGATTATAATATGGGATCTATCAAAATTCTCACCGACTATTTTTTATTAGAGAAAACGAATAAAGAAGCAATAAATAAAGATGTAATAAATAAAGATCCTAACGAAAAGAAAAAATATAATGAACAGAAAAATAAGTTTTATATAGAATATCAGACATTTATTAAAAAGAATAATTTTATAGGATGTATTGATAGATATTATACGATATTAAAATACACATTCAATCAAATTATTAAATGTAAACTTAACAAAATAAGCAAAGATATTATACAAAAAATTAAAGATTTGTTTGACATATACGAAAATTCTACCATAGTCCGTAGTACAGCCAATATTGTATATAATAGGTGCAGCACTTGTAATAAAGAAATGAAAATCATTGAAAATCTTAGCGAAATAATATGTACATATTGCGGTATTACAGAAAATTTATACGGCACTGTATTTGAAGACTTCCAATTTTATTACCAAGAAGGCGGTCGCACAAAACATGGTGCGTACGAGGCTTCTAAACACTGTAAGTTTTGGATAGAGCGTATACAAGCACGAGAGTCAAAGGAGATACCAGAATCAGTAATTAATAGTGTAAAGAAATGTATAAAATCTAATAAAATTAGAAACATACATGATATTACGTGTAAAGAAATTAGAGAATATTTAAAGCAGACAAAGAATTCAAATTATAACGAACATATTCCATTAATTAGAAAAATAATAACTGGTCGATCACCAGAACAATTATTAGATGATGAATTACAAACTATAATTATTTATTTCGATAAAGCTATCAAAATCTATGAGGAAATCAAACCATCAAATAAAACTAATGTAATTTATCATCCCTATATAATATATAAATTAATAGAACACACACTTAGAAAGAAACCGCCTATAGAATATAGACAATCAAAAGAAAGAATATACAGTATTCTTGGATGTATACACTTACAAGCCAGAGAAACCTTAATAGACCATGATAAAACATGGCAAGAAATATGTAATCATATAGAAGAATTAGATTATGTGCCTACTGATAGTAATAACCAGTATAAAGACCTTTAGTATAAAGACCTTTAATATAAAAATGCTATAACTTCATTATCAGATTCCGCACCACCTTTAATATTCTTTGAATCTTTCTTAGCATTGGCATCTTTGGCTATTTGTTTAATAGTATTTTTGATAGCAGTTGTATCATTATCTTCACTAGGTATATTATAAGGAAACTCTATAACTGTATTGCCTACATTATTAAGTAATTTATAATCATTCAATACTTTTTCATAAGGATCGATATTTTTTTCTAAAAGAACGTATATACCGTCATCGTATTTAGTAAACTGAGACATTGTGCTAAAATTATTATATTTTATATACCTATATGTTACTATTTATAATTCTTTATTTCTTAAATTCTTTATTTCTTAAATTCTTAAATTCTTAAATTTTTAATTCTTTAATTTTTATTTTTTTATTTTAATTTTAATCAAAAAAAAATAAAAATCGCTCAACATATATACTATACAATTGTAATATGCTAGATAAAGATTTGTTAGTAAGTGTTGGTATAGTAACAATTTTGTTAATATTATTACTTATAAAAATAAGTTATACAACTTCTCGTAGTGAAACAAAGCACTCATGTAGTCATAAATCGATGGATAAATCTATTTCGGGAGGAGATTATGATAGAATGATGCACGAAGTCGGATCAGAAGTAATAGAAAGCGCACCTTCTTTAAGCCTCAGAGAAATAGAAAGAGACACTCAATCGCGAGGATTTGTAGCAACCGCTAATCAACCAGACCATACTGCTAATTTCTGGAAATCTGATGTTTCACAAAGCGCTGATGTAGATAAAGATGATAATAACGACAGTGCTAATCTATATTTGTGCGCTAAAATTAGCTCAGTAGGTTCTTCTACCGAGCAATCGTCTGATACCCATTTAATATCAAGATTCGGATCAGAAAGATCGTAAATTTATATAAATAATTAATTTTATACTAAATATCAAATAAAAAAAAATAGATTTCTAATATCTTATTTAATATTTTTATATCCTTTTAATATTCTTTTTTTAATATTCTTTTTTTAATATTCTTTTTTTAATATCTTTTTTTTTAATATCTTTTTTTAATATCTTTTTAATATCTAATTACGATATTTTATTCAATTTCTGAATCAGTATCAGAAAATACACTATTAAATTGCACTGCGTTCATAGATTCTTCAATGATATCATTTTTTTTAACTTTATTTATTTTTTGTTTTTTGAACCCCGAATCATCATATTCGACTTCTGGTTTTTTATTTTTTTCTTGATTGGCTACCGTTGAAGATTGCGAGATAGTTTTTGGCACTACTGGTTTTTTATATATAGGTTTATCCAAAGTAATGATTTCTCGTTTCCTTTGATTTAGCAGGTCAAGCTCTTTTTTTAGTTCTTGTTCTTTCATAGCTTTTTTAGCATCATAATCAGCACATATTCTCGCATAGAATTGATCAGCATCTTCTGATTCTATCGTATCATACTGCCGTTTTATATCTGCAAATTCGTCCATGAAGTATACTTCACCTTCTTCTGGTTCTTCATCAGTTTCCAAAATGCGATAACCATAAACGAAAATACCAGTTTTGGTCTTTTTAATAATTTTCATTAATTTGGAATCCTCAAATTGATAACCAATAGATTTTTTATATTCTTTATCATCTGGATAAAGTTTATCATACCAGCGAGTATATTTTTCGATAATAGTTGTCATTGACAATTTAAATTCTGGATCAGTCGTCTTAACAAATTTAATATTGATAAAGTAATTGATACGATCTTGTCTATTTCTATATTCTTCACTGTCTTTCATTATATGAGGATGTGGTACATTTTCTACAATACCGCCATAATCATTATGCAAGATTTCATAATAGTAGCATAATATACTTAAGAATGATGATAACACTTCCGGATTTTCTGGCCAAGTCTTACCAATTTCTATATCAGCAATACGTTCGTATGGATTAGTAGGATCATAAGGGTCAACATTTTTTTTGCAGAATTTTATTCTCATAGCAACTCTTTTAATACGACGCCACGTACCATGATCACCACCAACTATTTCAAAGTCAAAATTACTTGTGCAAATATGGTGACATGATGGTTTAAAATTCACCATATCTCCATAATTTTTACGACCGGATAGTGTTTCTTGTCCAGTTATTTCTTTAAACTTTGCCATATGCAAATTATCATTCTTTTGAGATTCTGAATAATGTGC
>JACCEA011044139.1_pt1 | contig 12917 bp, 10 predicted proteins | sample 7449851 | NCBI WGS metagenome assembly JACCEA01 (sample SAMN15323453, study PRJNA562643) | freshwater metagenome | isolation source: river surface water | place: USA:Blue River Watershed | collected 2017-08-18 | reverse complement strand
CTCCGCTTATTTTCGCCTACCTGCTCGGCTGGTAATACTATCAGCGTTTGATGCTGATAAAGAAAACTCTTAAAATTGTCTGCCGGTACCCACTTTGGTGCCGGCAGTTTTTTGTCGGCAACTCCTGTTCTCTGTACCTTCATTTCATAAAGGCTTCCTATGTCAAATTTGAAACTAGTGGCACTCACAGGTGCCGGCATCAGTGCGGAGAGTGGTTTGCGAACATTCAGAGATAGCGATGGGCTATGGGAAGGGTACAGGATCGAGGACGTAGCCACACCACGTGCCTGGCGTAGAGATCCCAACCTTGTGCAGGACTTCTACAACATGCGTCGCCGCGATGTAATGGCGGCATCGCCCAACGCAGCACATACAGTTCTGGCGCAGTTACAGGAACACTTCGACGTGCATATCGTCACACAGAACATAGATGATCTGCATGAACGTGCCGGCGCGTCTAACGTACTGCATCTGCATGGCGAGATTCTGAAGATGCGCAGCGATCGCAACGAACATGTGCTGTATCCCATTCACAGCGACATAGAACACGGCGCAAAGGCGCCGGATGGAGGATTCTTACGCCCGCATGTTGTGTGGTTCGAAGAGCCCGTACCCATGATCGAGCACGCGATCCCCTTTATGGAAGAGGCAGACATCTTTGTGCTGATAGGTACATCGCTGGCGGTATATCCCGCTGCCGGCCTGGTCGATTATGTGCGCGACGAGGTGAGCAAGTATGTTGTGGACAGACGTATCCCCGAAGTGAAACGATACCGCAATGTGATACCCATAGAACACCCTGCCACAGTGGGCATGGAGCTGCTCCGGGATATGCTCATATCAGAGTATTGCTGAGGGTAGTATTATTTGTTCAGGCTGAAGAGGCTGTCTACAAACTCGGCTTTGTTGAAGATCTGCAGGTCCTCCATCTTTTCACCAACACCAATGTATTTCACCGGTATCTTGAACTGGTTGGCGATAGCAAGCACTACACCACCTTTTGCTGTTCCGTCAAGTTTGGTGATAGCTATAGCGGTTACATCGGTAGCTGCTGTAAAATGCCTTGCCTGTTCTATCGCGTTCTGGCCGGTACTGCCATCCAATACCAGCAGTACTTCATGCGGCGCGTCCGGCATTTTCTTCCCTATCACGCGGCGTATCTTGCCCAATTCATCCATCAGGTAAGACTTGTTGTGCAAGCGCCCCGCAGTGTCTATAATGATCACATCAGATTCTCTTGCAATGCCACTCTGCACAGCATCAAACGCTACAGAGCTAGGGTCGCTGCCCATTTCCTTTTTTACGATCGGCACGCCCACACGATCGCTCCATATTGTTAGCTGGTCTACTGCAGCTGCACGGAAAGTGTCGGCCGCACCAAGCAATACGCTTTTGCCGTTCTTCTTGAAGTTGTGCGCCAGCTTACCAATAGTGGTTGTTTTGCCCACACCGTTCACCCCTACAACAAGTATGACGTATGGTTTCTTACCGGCAGGAATATCAAATGTCGCAAACTCGTTTGAAGGAGCACTGGTGAGCATGCCCATGATCTCTTCCTGAAGTATCTCATTCAGTTGAGAAGTGCCGAGATACTTATCTTTCGAAACACGTTTTTCAATGCGGTCTATGATCGCCACCGTGGTGTCAACACCCACATCAGCACTGATGAGGGCGTCCTCCACCTGGTCCAGCACCTCTTCGTCCACTTTGTCCTTGCCCACTATCGCCTTCGCGATCTTGGAAAAGAATCCCTCCTTAGTTTTTTGCAAACCCTGATCAAGCGCTTCCTTTTGCTCCTGTTGTTCTTTGTTACGCTTGAAAAGTTTGTCGAATAATCCCATGTTTCAATTAATAAGGTTGCAAAATTAGTGAAATATCACTTCGGTAGGTTGCGTCTTTCGTTTCGCGTTTCCGGTGTTTTTTCGTTTATCAGATGCCGAAAACGGCGTGTTGATCAGGTATTTCCACATCCATGAAACCTTTCCGTATCAGGCGCTCCTTGAAATTTTGCTGCACTTCATACTCGCCATGAACCAGAAATACCTTTTTCACCTGGCGCGGATCCTGGCAGGAAAGCCATTGGCTCATATCCTCATAGTCGCCATGGGCGCTAAGACTGGTTATTTCGGCTATTTCTGCTTTCACCAGATGAGGCTTACCAAATATGGTCACTTCAGATGGATTGCGTTTCAAACGTCCGCCCAGCGACTGTGGTTCGCAATAGCCGGTAAGTAGGATCTTGTTTCTTGAGTCGGATATATTGTTGGCAATATGGTGCTTCACCCTGCCGGCTTCCGCCATGCCCGATGCAGAAATGATAACGCAAGGTTCTTTAGAGTCATTGAGTTTTATCGAATCCTGAACGTCCTCTATGTGTTGCAGACCTTTGAACGAGAAAACATCATCGTCGTTCTTCAGGTAGTGCTGCACCGATGAGTTGAAACAGCCCGGGTACCTTTTCACCGCTTCTGTTATGTTCACGGACAGCGGACTATCCACGTAGTAGCTGAGATCAGGCAGCCTATTCTCCAGCTCCAGTCTATTCAGCATATACAGTATCTCCTGCGTGCGTCCCAGACTGAAAGCGGGGATGATCAGTTTGCCTCTTTTTTTGAGGCATGTCTCCACAATGTGGTCCAGCAATTTGTCGTTGGCTGTAGACATCAGGTCGTGCAGTTTATCGCCATAGGTCGATTCCAGAATAATGTAGTCGGCCTGCGGAAAGGTTTGCGGCGAACGCAATATCATATCCCTATATCGGCCCACATCGCCACTAAAGGTGAGACGGGTAGTGATGCCTTTTTCACGTATCTGCAGATTCACAGCGGCGCTACCCAGAATATGGCCGCAGTCGGTGAAGGTGAGTTCCACGCCCTTATCCACTGTATAAGGCTCGTTGTACGGTATGGTTTCGAACAGCGGGAATACCTTTTCTGCATCATCTTCTGTATATAGCGGCTCTATCAGCTGTTTGTTTTCGCGCTGCCTGCGTTTATTAGCATATCGTATATCAGCCTCCTGAATGCGCGCTGAGTCTACAAGCAGTATCTTGGCAAGCGTAGCAGTTGCCGGTGTGCAATAGATCTTGCCCTTGTAACCGTCTTTAACCAGCTTTGGTAACAGACCGGAATGATCGATGTGAGCATGTGAGATGATAACGTGCGATATCTCCTTCGGATCAAATCCCCAGTCTTCATTCAGTTTACCTGTGTCTTTACCCATCCCCTGAAACAGCCCGCAGTCGAGCAATATCTTTTTGTCGGCATTGATGTGCAGCAGGTGCTTGGAGCCGGTCACCATTCTGGTGGCACCATGGAATGATAATTTCATGATTCTGTCTTAGTTGAGTTGATCGATGTTCGAAGTTAGCTATTAATACGGGCTTCAGGCACCCATTTCACATTCTTTTGGCTTACCGATGCAGGCTGCGCCGCTTATTTCGCATCAAGTATCATCGGGGTGCTTCCCTTACCCATTACAATGATCTTTGAGTTCGACGAGCCCGCCAGTTCTTTCATTGCCTTTATCTGTTCATACTGAAGCTGCCTGTCTGTGAGGTTCTCGTTCACAATTCGCTGATAGTCAGCAATACCCTGCGCTTCTACTCTTTTACGTTCTGCTTCCTGACGTTCTTTCTGAAGTACGAACTGCATTTTCTGCGCTTCCTGTTCCGCATTGATCTTTGATTCAATCGCGTTCTTTACTGACATAGGGAGTGAAATGTTGCGTATCAGAAGGTTTTCCAGAACAAGTCCCCGCTTTTTGAAGTCGTCTTCAATAGCTTTGTAGATCCTTGCCTGAAATTCATCGCGCTTACTCGAATACAATGAAACAGCGTCATAATACACTGCATTGTCGCGTATCTTGGTTCTGGAAATTGGTCTCACAATTTTGTTCACATATTCCGGCCCCGTCTGTTTGTAAAGGTCCGGAGCAGTGGCAGGCATCACCCGAAAAAGTACCGTCAGGTCTATGGTCACTTCCAGTCCATCTGCGCTCAGGACACGTATTGCATCGTCTCCAGATTTGTCACCTTCATCATGCACTCCGCTCATCGTATAGTTCTGAGTCCTAGTCTCTATTTGTTCAACGTCCAGCAATGGATTGATCATGTGCAGACCACTATAAAGAACGTTTTTCTGCACGCTGCCATATAGTTTCTGTACACCCACATACCCGGCGTCTATCTGCACGAACGTTGAGAACAAGATGCCAATGAGGAAAAGGATCACACCGAATGCCATTAGCGGCCGCCCCACAGCACGCGCTTTATCGTTTGAGCGGGCCAGGACAAATCCGGCGATCAGGAACAGGATACTGATAAAAACTACGACCATAGGAGGTTTTTTATGATGTTTATGTTGAGTAGTGAAATACTTATTTCATTGCTTCTTTTTCCTTCTGCAACTTGAAGAGTTCATCGCGAAGGCGTGCAGCTTCCATGAAGTCGAGGTCTTTTGCAGCTTTGTCCATTGCCTTTTTTGTCTGGTTTATCTGCTTGTCCAGTTGTGCTGCGGTGCGGTAGGTGCTTGCAGGCTCAGCAGCAATAGGCATTGATGTATCAGCGACGGCATAGGGGCTACTTTCGTTGTAGCCCTTTATGTCCAGCACCGATCCCTGCAGCATTATTTCCTGTACCGATTTCTGAATAGTGCGCGGTACTATTCCGTGCTCCGTATTGTGTTTTATTTGTTTCTCGCGTCTGCGGTCGGTCTCATCCATTGTGCGACGCATGCTGGCTGTGATCTTGTCAGCATAGAAGATCACAAGGCCGTTCACGTTACGGGCCGCACGTCCGGCAGTCTGTGTAAGCGATCGTTCGTCGCGAAGGAAACCTTCTTTGTCCGCATCCAGAATGGCCACCAGCGAAACCTCAGGCAGGTCCAGTCCCTCGCGCAGTAGGTTCACACCCACCAGCACGTCTATGTTTCCCAGTCGCAGATCGCGAAGGATCTCTACTCGTTCCAATGTGTCTACTTCCGAGTGGATGTACTTGGATCGGATATTGATACGTTTCAGGTACTTGTCCATTTCTTCAGCCATTCGTTTGGTGAGTGTGGTCACCAGCACACGGCCGCCGTCTTTTACACGTTTGTCTATTTCGTCCAGCAGATCATCAACCTGATTAATACTCGGACGCACCTGAATAGGCGGTTCTATCAGACCTGTGGGTCGAACGATCTGTTCCACCACCACACCGCCGCATTTTTCCAACTCATATTTTCCGGGGGTAGCGCTCACAAATATCACTTGCGATAGCAGTCCTTCAAATTCATAGAAGTTAAGCGGTCGGTTGTCGAGTGCTGACGGCAGGCGGAATCCATAATCCACCAGATTCATTTTGCGTGATCGGTCGCCGCCATACATGCCGCTTATCTGCGGTATAGTTACGTGGCTTTCATCGATCACCAGAAGAAAATCATCTGGAAAATAGTCGAGCAGGCAGAAGGGGCGTGTACCCGGTTTGCGCCTGTCCAGAAAGCGTGAGTAGTTCTCAATGCCGCTGCAATAGCCCAGTTCCTGTATCATTTCCAGGTCATAGGCCACGCGTTCCCTTATCCTTTGGGCCTCAACAAATTTTCCCTGACTTTTAAAGTACGCTTCCTGTGCCGTCATCTCATCCTGTATCTCGTGGATGATCTGTCCCATTTGCCCCGACGGTGCCACGTACAAGTTGGCCGGGAATATTGCCGCGGCTTCCATTGTGCCTATACGTTTGCCCGAGTCCGGTTCAAAACTCTCTATCTCTTCCACCTCATCGCCGAAGAAGGTAATGCGGTAGCCATAGTCTACGTAGGGCAGATTGATATCTACCGTGTCACCGTTCACCCTGAAGGTGCCCCGCGTAAAGTCGCCCTGGCTGCGGTTGTACAGTGAGTTCACAAGTTTGTGCAGAAATTGATTCCTGCCCATATTGTCGCCTTTCTTGAAGCGGATGATACCCGCTGCATAATCTGTCGGGTTACCGATACCGTATATACACGATACCGAAGCGACAACGATAATATCTGTACGGCCACTAAGTAGACTGGTAGTGGCACGCAGTCGCAGCTTCTCCAGCTCTTCGTTTATCGAAAGGTCTTTTTCTATGTACGTGTTCGATGTGGGTATGTATGCTTCCGGCTGATAGTAGTCGTAATAAGAAACAAAGTACTCAACGGCATTGTCAGGAAAGAAGTTACGCAACTCGCCATATAGCTGTGCCACAAGCGTTTTGTTGTGTGTAAGTACCAGCGTCGGTTTTTGTGTCCTCTGTATAACATTGGCAACCGTAAAGGTTTTGCCCGATCCCGTCACACCCAGCAGTGTCTGAAATTGCTCTCCGTTCTGTACGCCTTCTGTTAGTTGCCTTATGGCTTCTGGTTGGTCGCCGGCGGGCTTATAAGGACTATTGATGGTAAACTGCATGTTGCGGGAAAGCTGGGTATGTTGCTGACAGACAGTAAAATTACTGACTATGTATCACATCCATTCAAAAGTTCGTGGTTGTGCATGAAAATTTATCATTTTCTTCTTTTCACGAAACTTCAGCATTTTGTAATATTGCTGTGATTACATAATTATCTATTTTTGTATCAATATGTATAAGCTCTACGACCTTAAAGACTTTATTGAGTGGAAAGCCTTCGGTGTGTGCACCGAGATAGGGGAGCGTATGGGTGTAGCTACCTCGCGTATCCGCCTGTGGTTCATTTACATATCGTTCCTCACCCTTGGGTCGCCTCTCATCGTGTACATGGTCCTTGCCTTTTGGATGAACATGAAACGCTACGTCCTGCTCGGGCGCCGCAATCCGTTGCTCTGAGTCTGCACCTCCGCAGTGCAGATGGATAATGTTTTTTGAATTTCGTACCTTTGCAGCCTCATTAACCAAAAAAAGGAAGGTACACCATGCCAGTGTTACACAACCGCGTGAATAATGAGGAACTGAAACAGCGTATGTTGGCAGAGACAGAGCCACGTACCACAGTATCCTTCTACAAGTATTTCCCGATCGCCGATCCGGCTAAATTCAGGGATGATCTCTACATCGCATTTACAAAACTGAATGTCTTTGGTCGTGTGTACATAGCGCACGAGGGCATAACTGGTCAGATCAGTGTACCTGCGTCCAACTTCGAAGCTTTTAAGGATGCACTGTATGCAGCCGCACCCGAGCTCAACGGCATAAGGCTGAACATAGCCGTAGATGACGATGGTAAGTCGTTCTGGGTATTGCGCATGAAGGTGCGCCCTAAGGTGGTGGCAGATGGTATCGAGGATCCTACGTTTGATATGTCCAGGACCGGCCAATACCTAAAGGCGGCTGAGTACAACGAACTGGCCGAAAAGCCGGGCACCATCATCGTAGACATGCGCAATCACTACGAATATGAAGTGGGCCATTTTGAGAACGCAATAGAGGTCCCTTCAGATACTTTCCGCGATCAGTTGCCTATGGCTGTAGACATGCTACGTGGCAACGAGGATAAGAACATCATCATGTACTGTACCGGAGGTATACGTTGCGAAAAGGCCAGTGCCTGGATGCTGCACAACGGTTTCAAAAATGTGTTTCACGTTGAGGGTGGTATCATAGAATATGCGCGCAAGGCGAAGGAGCAGGGATTGCCGCTGAAATTCAAGGGCAAGAACTTTGTTTTTGATGAGCGTCTTGGTGAACGCATCACCGAGGACGTGTTGGCTCAATGTCATGTATGTGGCACCCCTTGCGATACACACACCAACTGCAAGAACGATGGTTGTCACCTTCTGTTTATTCAGTGCGATGCCTGCGCCGCCAGATTGGAAGGTTGCTGCAGCACCGAATGCATGGAAGAGAAGAACATGCCCGAAGATCAGCAGCGCGAGCGCCGTGCAGGTCGTGAAAACGGTATGATGATCTTCAATAAGTCAAAGGAGCATCCGCTACGCAAGCACCGCAGCGAGTGGGGCGTGCGACCGGCTTAGGACTTGGTTACATTCAGGTGTTATTTCTGAGTTATACTGTCAATGGACTATCGAGATTCGTTGTGTGTGCCTGTTGCCGTCACTATCAGAAACTACAAGCACATAGACACCGGCAGTCAGTCTGCTCACATCGAGGGTTACTTCATTCTCAAGTCTGCTGTTCACCGTAGCTACACTTTGTCCCAGGTAGTTTACAACGGAGATCTTGTATGCTCCGGTTGCAGCAAATGTAATGTGCAGTGTTTCGCTGGCCGGGTTGGGCTTTACGGTTAATGCTACTTCACCTTTAGAGGGTAGTAGATCAGCAAATGTCGGATCGAGTAGTTTACCACATCTGTCACCCTCGCTGAAACTGCCAACCGATGAGCAGTGTATCAGCACAGTATCATAATACTCTGAGATCGAATTGATCACCCGTTTGTGGTTCGATAGTCCGTGTCTCAGCAGGTCATAGCGAATGTATGTGTCAGCGTCATTAATGTTGGGCCAGGTTGTGTCAGTAATTTTCGATGCCTCACTGCCATATGTTTTCATGATGTTGCAGGGCTTTCGTCCGTTGGGGAAATAGTAGATAATGTCTTTCTTTCGGTGTTCTTCGGGCAGTATGGTTGGGTCTGTAAAGTCCCCAAAGTAGTACCCGAATTTTCCGTTTACAGGTTCTTTGGTATAGGGATACTTGAAGTTAGGTACATACGCACCGGAGTAGGAATGTGTGGCCATCCATCCCGAGTAACTATATTCAAACCCTCCGGGTATTGGTGCAATACTGTCGATATTGAAGTACCAATACCGATAGGGATACGTACCATCACCCGGGTGCGCGTGGTCGGAGATTGCATACTCGAATTTATCCTTCAACGCAAACGAATACAGGTGATTGTTGTTGGGGAATGGGGTAGGATTGCACCGCGTAAAAATGATGTTATCTCTGGTGATGCCGGGCGGTGTTGCCTGTGAAATGACTTTATCTAGAAAATAGTCCGTGCCCCGCACATAGGGCTGCCCGGGCGGATGGTAGGGGAAGGTGTACAGATCGAATATCTGATAGAATCCGCTGTTGCCCGTAATGATCAGCTCAAAATTGTTCAACGGGTCTGACGGTACAAGTCCTGTATCATCGTAGGCATAGATGCTGATACGACGAATGGAGTCTGCAGGTCCGCCAAGTACTGACATCACGGATTTTCCGGTGACCTCTGCAAGGTACCTTCTTTTGGTGCTGTCGTGATAAAATATCCACGTGTCTCCTATTGCCGCTCTCGTCTTAATGATGATAGAGTCGCCCCACATGTTAAGGGTGTAGAATGTGCCGTCAGGAAACAGCACTGACTTTCGCCCCAGCCAACTCGCTCCCGCAGTGTCCATGTGGCGCGAACTTCCTGCCGACAAAGGCTCCGTACATCGGGGAGACCTGTATGGGTGCATCACAAGGGAATCAGGTGACGTATATCCTGAATCTACCCGTATTCCGCGCAGGTAACCATAGCTATTGGAGTAGTAGTTTTCCTGGCCATATTTATATGGTTGAAAAGACTGCCCGGTGGCTATTGCCGACCAAAATAATAGCAGGAAGTATATTATTGTTCTCATGGTTCGGTTAGTGATTTACCTGTAGTTTTCCGGTGTAGCGTTGGCCTTTGTTATCAATGATATGGACGAAATACAAACCGGATGGGATGCCCCCGCAGTTAATTGTGACAGTATTGGAAGCGCATTTTTCGTTTCGGATCACCCTGCCCACACAGTCAGTAAGTGAAAGTGTGTAATCACCGGATACGATCGATGTAAATGTTACGGTCTCAGTTGCCGGGTTGGGGGAGATATTAATGTCATGAGGCTGTCCAGGTCTCGCAATGTCAGCCACGTTTACAATCGCTTCACATGGAGTGCCGACTTTTCTTACAGACATTGTTCCATATCCCCGCTCAACCTGGCCTTCATAGTAGTAAACACATCGCGTTTCTCCGGTTTGACCCATACCTATTTTATAAGCGTCTCCCCATTCACATTCTCCATACAATTCAGGGGCTCTACCCATCCTACGCCAGTAACTCGCGCTTTTGAAACATAAACTTGAATCATCAGGGTCATAATAGTACAGCGCTCTGATTCCTTTTTCCTCAGGCATCAGCACCGAGTCAAGGAATTGGAATATTCCGGCCGTTACCACTACCGAACGGCTTGACGAGTAGTAGCTGTGCCCTGTTGGCGGACTGCCACAATACACATCTCTGTTCCCGTGGAAGTAATACACCTTTGTTCCGGGCACACTCGTATCTATTGATACTACAGTGTCTACTGTTTTTATGTCACCAAACGCTCCGTAGCTGCAGTCTTCGCCTGTGGAGTACACGTCACCTATGTGATAGTCATACAATTCGTAGTTCGTGACAGTGGGGAGAGGGATCAGCCTGAACTGTTTTGAGGAGATGTTGTTGTAGTAAAAGTCATAGTAGGTTGCCGACACAAAATACTTTTGCGGGAAAAGGTAGATGTCAAAAGCGTCGTAGAGTCCAAAGGTCTTAGAAACAGTTATCGACGAGAAGTTTGCCGGATCATAGGGTATGAAACCGGTGTCGCGGTCAAATGCTTTAAATGTGTACACTTTCACTGAGTCTGCAATACCATATATCTCTCTTGTTGATTGCCCGGATAGATAGGCTTTATAAAATACTCTTGTGGTGTCTTCATAACATATCCATGAGTCGCCTATATTGGCCTGCGATCTCAGTATCAATCTGTTTTTCCTGAACGTCTCAAAATAGTGTGTGCCGTCGGACAGCCTAGTGATCTTTTTGCCTATCCAGCATCCACCGGTGGTATCGAAAGGCGTCATTGAAATATAGTTGCTTCTTAGTGTTCGAAAAGGATGATAGACAACTGAATCCGGGTAAGTCCTTACCGAGTCGATCCTGATACCCCGAATGTAGCTTTCTGAATTTCTGAAATAGTGCTTCGTTGTGGGTTGTATGAAGTCATAATTCTGCGCATGTGCAGATATTGTCATCAGGACTATCAACGCAAGAAAAAAGGTATTCTTCATAAGGTATAGTGTTCAGGGTATTCTAATTAAAGGTAATTCATTTCGCTCATATTAGATTGTTGTCTACTGCCTTAATCGTTTCATCAGACTATTACATTGCCTGTTTGGTTTACTACATTTCGGCCTCTATCAATGAACTACTGAGATCCGTTCCGCATGCCTGTTGCCTTCTTCATCAGTCACTACAACCAGATACATGCCATCTGCCAGTGTACCCACATTTACAGACAAGGAGCTCTCGCCATTTGTGCTCACTGTGTTCACTTGTTGTCCGATGGCGTTAAATAATGACACATGATACACTCCGTTTTTTGCAAACGTAATATGCAGTGTTTCGCTGGCTGGGTTGGGCACTATACTCATGCCCGGCTCTATGACGCGGGTTTCTACCGATGTGGGGAACTCTTGTCTCTTACCGCAGGAAACCCCCATTTTCCTGGAGTATATCATATCCCAATGATCATGCAGAGGCCCTCCCCAATCAATACATTGTGAGTGCATCATTTTTCCGTAGCCTACTTTGTGACGTCCATAGGTACCACATGGTTCCGGTTCATAAAATGCTAAACCTGATGAACCCCATACTGCCGGGCTTACTGTACATATGGTATCATAGGGGTCGTAGTACGATTCTGCGTCTACGCCCTTTTCCTCTGGCATAATGCCGGGTGTCGCCACATAAAACTTTGTCGAGTCTGCGGTTATTACTTTCGTTTCAGACAGAAAGATCACCGGGTTGGCGGGAGTTTTTGGGAATCGCTCTCTGCTGATGCGCCTCGCGAATGTGTATCGGATCGCCCCAGTTGGCAGTAGCTCTTTACCGATGCAACTATCCAACGTCAGTTGTATACAATCTATGCCACCACCGCCGTCGCAAGTGCCCTTATATTCAAATAGGTCGCCCGGCTCGAAGTCGTGCATTTCTTTCCAGGTAGGATTTTTGAGCGTGATCCTTTTGAACTGCTGAGAACTTCCGCAGTTAATGAACCACGCGTCAACAGTATCATCCACGATACCCGAAGGATAACTGTTAAGATTCGGTCGAAGAAGCCTGTGCGGGAACGTAAAGAAATCAAACAACTCGTAGAATCCGTATTGTTTGCTGATGCCGACACGCAGCAGATTTGACGGGTCAGAAGGAATGTAGCCCGTGTCTCGGTGATACGCCTTAATTTGAAATGACTTTACTGTGTCCGGTGATCCGTCCACGAGGCGCGCCACTTTTCCGGTCATCTGGGCACGATAGTAGATCTTGGATGTGTCGGTATAGAAGACCCATGATTCACCCAATTCTGCCTGCGATCGTATGAACACCGTATCGTTCCATATATTGGTGAATTGATACGTGCCATCAGACAGCACATAGATCTTGTCGCCCACCCATGCGCCTCCCGCAGACATTGTGGACATTCCGTAAAAAGAATTGCCTCGCATACTCCTGTACGGAAACAATATGGTAGTGCTTCCGGAGGTATGCACAGAATCTATTCTGATACCCCGTAAGTAATGCTTGCCTGTGGTGAAGAAGCTTTCTGTGCCAGGTATGATGCAGCGATAGTCCTGTGCAACTGAAATTCGTGTCAGGAGAAACAACAGTATTATTGGCGATATGAATGATCTTACATGGAAGGGCATAAACAAATATAACAAAATATTCGCTGTTAATTTCCTGCCGTCCTGAAATGGGTAAGGCCTTCAAACAACTAAGGCTGCATAAATGCAGCCTTAGTCTTTGATTGTTTGTAAGTACTTAAAATGACTATCGTTCATCCGCCGTTGGTCCATACATACCCGGAACCGGTACATCCAGCAGACGCAAGTACACGCTCAGCTGACCACGATGGTGGAACAGGTGGCTGAATGCAAACCTGCGTAAGGCAACGTGTTTAGGCAAATTGTAAATGATGTGTTCGCCGCTGCGCAT
>JACCEA010558544.1_pt1 | contig 12919 bp, 11 predicted proteins | sample 7449851 | NCBI WGS metagenome assembly JACCEA01 (sample SAMN15323453, study PRJNA562643) | freshwater metagenome | isolation source: river surface water | place: USA:Blue River Watershed | collected 2017-08-18 | reverse complement strand
GGCCGCAGATGCCGGGGCAGCGGTCGGCTGCGCGCTGGCCTTGGCGGTGGCGCGCTGGGGCGCCTTGCGCACGGCCTTGACCGGGGCTGCCTTTGCCGCCTCGGCCTTGACCGGCTCGGCCTTCACGACCTCGGCCTTCACGACCTCGGCCTTGGCGACCACCGTCTTGACCGGCTCGGCCTTGGGGGCCTCGGCCTTGGCCACTGCGGCCTTGCGCACCGCTTTGGCGGGGGCCTTGACCTCGGCCTTGGCCGGGGCCGCTTGGGCACCTGCCACCCACACCGTGGCCGGCGAGATGGCGGTGGCCGCCACCGGCGCGGGCGCCGCCACGGCCGGCGCCGGGGTGGCGGCGGGCAGGGCAGCGGCCTTGGGGGCCGGCTGGTGCGAGAGGATGAATTCGGTCACCTTGGGGAACACCATGTCGCGCCAACGGCGGCCGCTGAAGATGCCGTAGTGACCGGCGCCTTCAACTTCCAGGTGTTCTTTGCGGTCTTCGGGAATGCCGCTGCACAGGCCCTGGGCCGCACGGGTCTGGCCCGAACCCGAGATGTCGTCGAGCTCGCCTTCAACGGTCAACAGCGCGGTGCCACGGATGTCTTGCGGCTTGACGCGCTCGATCTGGCCGTCCACGCCCTTGACATCCCAGTTGCCATGAACCAGCTTGAACTCCTGGAACACGGTCTTGATCGTCTCGAGGTAGTAGTCGGCGTCCATGTCCAGCACCGCGTTGTACTCGTCGTAGAACTTGCGGTGGGCCTCGGCGCTGGCGCCGTCGCCCTTGATCAGGTCCTGGAAATAGTCGTAGTGGCTGGTGGCATGGCGGTCCGGGTTCATGGCCACAAAGCCAGCGTGCTGCAAAAAGCCCGGGTAGACGCGGCGACCGGCGCCCGGGAAGTTGGGCGGCACGCGGTAAATGACGTTGTTCTCGAACCACTCAAAGCTCTTGTGCACCGCCAGGTTGTTGACGGCGGTGGGCGAGTGACGCGCATCGATGGGGCCGCCCATCATGGTCATGCTCAGCGGCGTGGTCTCGCCACGGCTGGCCATCAGCGACACCGCGGCCAGCACCGGCACGGTGGGCTGGCACACGCTCATCACATGGCAGTTGCCGTACAGGCCCTGCAGGTGGCGGATGAACTCCTGCACATAGTTGACGTAGTCGTCCAGGTGGAACTCGCCGTCTTCCAGCGGCACCAGGCGCGCGTTCTTCCAGTCGGTGATGTAGACCTTGTGGTTTTGCAGCATGGTGCGCACGGTGTCGCGCAGCAGCGTGGCGTAGTGGCCCGACAGCGGCGCCACGATCAGCACCACCGGCTGGTTCTTCAGGCGGGTGAGGGTGGCCGGATCGTCGGTAAAGCGCTTGAAGCGGCGCAGCTCGCAAAACGGTTTGTCGATCTCGACGCGCTCGTGAATCGCAATGTCCACGCCCTCGACCTGCACCGTGCGGATGCCAAATTCGGGCTTGACGTAGTCCTTGCCCAGGCGGTGCAGCAGCGAGTAGCTGGCCGACACGCGCTGGGCCAGCGGCGTTTGCGCCACCGGGTTCAGCGGGTTGCTGTAGAGCTTGGATGCGGCCTGCGCCAGGTCGGCAAAAGGCTCCATGATGGAGCGCTGGGTTTCGTAGAGCTGGTAGAGCATCGCGTCAATTTCCTTGTGGGGCTGATCTCGATCATAAGACCGCACACCTGTGCATTTTTGGAGAGTTGACCCTAATCAACTGTCAAAAGCCTGACCGGCCGCCCCAAACGGGGCCAGCCTGTCAAGCAAGTGACATGCCCGCTCAGACCACGCTGGCGACGGCCTTGCAAACGTAGTCGATGTTGCGGCTGTTGAGCGCGGCCACGCACATGCGCCCGGTATCGGTGCCGTACACGCCAAATTCGGTGCGCAGGCGCACCATTTGGTCCTTGGTCAGGCCCGAGTAGCTGAACATGCCGATCTGCTGGGTGATGAAGGACATGTCGCGCTGCACGCCTGCGGCCTTCAGGCCGTCGACCAGCTTCTGGCGCATGGCCTTGATGCGCACGCGCATGTCGGCCAGCTCCTGCTCCCACAGCGCGCGCAGCGCCGGGTCGCCCAGCACCGCGGCCACCACCGCGCCGCCGTGGATGGGCGGGTTGGAGTAGTTGGTGCGGATGACGATCTTGAGCTGGCTCAGCACGCGGTCGGCCTCGGCCTTGTCGCTGCACAGCACCGACAGGGCGCCCACGCGCTCGCCGTACAGGCTGAAGCTCTTGGAGAACGAGGTCGAGACAAAGCAGTTCAGGCCGGCGGCGACAAACTTGCCAATCACCGCGCCGTCTTCGGCAATGCCGTGGCCAAAGCCCTGGTAGGCCATGTCCAGGAAGGGCGTCAGGCCGCCCGCACGCACCACCTCAATCACCTGGTCCCACTGGGCGGGGGTGATGTCGTAGCCGGTCGGGTTGTGGCAGCAGGCGTGCAGGACCACGATGGTGCCCGGGGCCGCGGCCTTGAGCGAGGCCAGCATGCCCGCAAAGTTCACGCCCTGCGCGGCGGCGTCGTAGTAGGCATAGGTCTCGACCGTGAAGCCTGCGTTGGTGAACAGGGCGCGGTGGTTTTCCCAGCTGGGGTCGGAGATCAGCACCTTGGCCTGCGGGGCCAGGCGGTGCAGAAAGTCGGCGCCAATCTTCAGGCCGCCGGTGCCGCCAATGGCCTGCACGGTGGCCACGCGGCCGCTCTTGACCGGCTCGGAGTCGCTGCCAAACACCAGCGACTTGACGGCGCTGTCGTAGGCGGCAATGCCGTCAATGGGCAGGTAGCCACGCGCGGCGGGCTTGGCCATCATGGCTTCTTCGGCCTTCTGCACGCATTGCAGCAGGGGCAGCTTGCCGTTGTCGTCGAAGTAGACGCCCACGCCGAGGTTGACCTTGTTGGGGTTGGTGTCGGCGGCAAATTGTTCGTTCAGACCCAGGATGGGGTCGCGCGGGGCCATTTCGACGGCGGAGAACAGGGACATGATGATCCTTGGCAGTTGACGTGGGGTTGGCAGGCCTTCGCGGCCTGCGTTAGGCTATAGGGTTCGCCCAAGATTTTAAACGTCCCGCCCCCCCTCTTCGTTGACGCCACCCCCCATGAATGCCCCCGAGCCCGCTCCCGCCCCTGCCCAGGGCCAGTTTGTCCGCTACGACGGCTCGCCTTTTGAGCTGTTTCAGCCCTATCCGCCGGCGGGCGACCAGCCCACCGCCATCGAGAAGCTGGTCGAGGGGGTGCAAGACGGCGAGGTGTTCCAGACCCTGCTGGGCGTGACCGGCTCGGGCAAGACCTTCACCATGGCCAATGTGATCGCCCGCCTGGGCCGCCCGGCCATTGTGTTTGCGCCCAACAAGACCCTGGCGGCGCAGCTGTACAGCGAGTTCCGCGAGTTCTTTCCGAACAACGCGGTCGAGTACTTCGTCAGCTACTACGACTACTACCAGCCCGAGGCCTATGTGCCCCAGCGCGACCTGTTCATCGAGAAGGACAGCGCCATCAACGAGCACATCGAGCAGATGCGCCTGTCGTGCACCAAGAGCATTCTGGAGCGGCGCGACGTGGTGATCGTGGCCACCGTCTCGGCCATTTACGGCATTGGCAACCCCGAGAGCTACCACCGCATGGTGATGACGCTGCGCGTGGGCGACCGCATGGGCCAGCGCGAGGTGATCGCCCAGCTGGTGCGCATGCAGTACCAGCGCAACGACATGGACTTTGGGCGCGGGCGCTTTCGGGTGCGCGGCGACACCATCGACATCTTTCCGGCCGAGCACTCCGAGCTGGCCCTGCGCATCGAGCTGTTTGACGACGAGATCGAGAGCCTGCAGCTGCTGGACCCACTGACGGGCCGCGTGCGGCAAAAAATCCCGCGCTTTACCGTCTACCCCTCGAGCCACTACGTGACCCCGCGCGACCAGGTCCTGGACGCCATCGAGAGCATCAAGATCGAGCTGCGCCAGCGCCTGGCCGAGCTCAATGGCATGGGCAAGCTGGTCGAGGCGCAGCGCCTGGAGCAGCGCACCCGCTTTGACCTGGAGATGCTCACCGAGGTGGGCCACTGCAAGGGCATCGAGAACTACAGCCGCCACCTCTCGGGCGCGGCGCCGGGTGAGCCGCCCAGCACCCTGACCGACTACCTGCCGGCCGACGCCATCATGTTCCTCGACGAGAGCCACCAGATGATCGGCCAGCTCAATGCCATGTACAACGGCGACCGCCAGCGCAAGACCACCCTGGTCGAGTACGGTTTTCGCCTGCCCAGCGCCCTGGACAACCGGCCGCTCAAGTTTGCCGAGTTCGAGCAGCGCATGCGCCAGTGCATCTTTGTCTCGGCCACCCCGGCCGACTACGAAAAGCAGCACGCCGGCCAGGTCGTCGAGCAGGTCGTGCGCCCCACCGGCCTGGTCGACCCGCTGGTGGAGGTGCGCCCGGCCACCAGCCAGGTCGACGATGTGCTGCAAGAGATCCGCCTGCGGGTGGAGCGCTCCGAGCGCGTGCTGATCACCACCCTGACCAAGCGCATGGCCGAGCAGCTGACCGACTACTTGAGCGACAACGGCGTCAAGGTGCGCTACCTGCACAGCGACGTCGACACCGTCGAGCGCGTCGAGATCATCCGCGACCTGCGCCTGGGCATGTTCGACGTGCTGGTGGGCATCAACCTGCTGCGCGAGGGCCTGGACATCCCCGAGGTCTCCTTGGTGGCGATCCTGGACGCCGACAAAGAGGGCTTTTTGCGCGCCGAGCGCAGCCTGATCCAGACCATCGGCCGCGCCGCCCGCAACGTCAGCGGCATGGCCATCCTGTACGCCGACCGCATCACCGATTCGATGCGCCGCGCCATGGGCGAGACCGAGCGCCGACGCCTGCGCCAGATCGCCTACAACACCGAGCACGGCATCACCCCGCGCGGCATCGTCAAGCAGGTGCGCGACCTGATCGACGGCGTCTACAGCGAAAAGGCCACCGAGCAGGCCCAGCGCATGGAGCAGCAGGCCATCCAGCGCGCCCAGATGCAGGACATGGACGAGAAGGACGTCTCCAAGGCCATCCGCACCCTCGAGAAGCTGATGATGGAGCACGCCCGCAACCTGGAGTTCGAGAAGGCCGCCCAGGTGCGCGACCAGCTGGCCATGCTGCGCGAACAGGCCTTTGGCGGGGCCGGCCACGACAAGGTGGTGCCCCTGGTGGCGGTGGGCGGCAAGCGCTGAATACCCCCAGTAGTCGAGTGTTTTGATCGGGTTTCGGGTATACTTGAGTCGTTTACTCAACAACCCCGGTTTTTGCCGGAATTTGTGCCAACCCGTCAAGGAGCTTGCCATGCGACTGACCACCAAAGGCCGTTTTGCCGTCACGGCCATGATCGACCTGGCCTTGCGCCAGCAGTCCGGCCCGGTGACCCTGGCGGCCATCAGCCAGCGCCAGCAGATCTCGCTGTCCTACCTGGAGCAGCTGTTTGGCAAGCTGCGCCGTCACCAGCTGGTGGAGTCCACCCGCGGCCCCGGCGGCGGCTACACCCTGGGCCGCAAGGCCGAAGAAATCACCGTGGCCGACATCATCTTGTCGGTTGACGAGCCGCTGGACGCCACCCACTGCGGCGGCAAAGAAAACTGCAACGGCGGCGACGGCCGGTGCATGACGCACGACCTCTGGGCCTCTTTGAACGCCAAGATGGTCGAGTTTCTGGATTCGGTTTCCTTGCAAAAACTGGTCGACGACCAGCTCTCGCGCGGGGTGGTGGTGGAGCAAAAGCCATCGCTCAAGCGCGCCATCTCCAACGCCCCGGTGGTCAAGCCCATCCGCGTGACCGGCCCCAATTCGGTCTTTGACCTGGGCAATATGTTCGCCAAATCCTGACGCTTCCCATCATGAGCACCACCCCGCACCTTCCCATTTACATGGACTACGGCGCCACCACGCCGGTTGACCCGCGCGTCGTCGACGCCATGATCCCCTGGTTGCGCGAGCACCACGGCAACCCCGCCTCGCGCAGCCACGCCTGGGGCTGGGAGGCCGAAGAGGCCGTCGAGACCGCCCGCGCCAACGTCGCCGCCCTGATCGGCGCCGACCCGCGCGAGATCGTCTGGACCTCGGGCGCCACCGAGTCCAACAACCTGGCCATCAAGGGCGCGGCGCACTTCTACCAGTCGCGCGGCAAGCACCTGATCACCGTCAAGACCGAGCACAAGGCCGTGCTGGACACCATGCGCGAACTCGAGCGCCAGGGCTTTGAGGTCACCTACCTCGACGTGCAAGCCGACGGCCTGCTCGACCTGGACGTGGTGCGCGCGGCCATCCGGCCCGACACCATCTTGCTGAGCGTGATGTTTGTCAACAACGAGATCGGCGTCATCCAGGACATCCCCGCCCTGGGCGCGATGTGCCGCGAAAAAGGCGTGCTCCTGCACGTTGACGCGGCGCAGGCCACCGGCAAGGTCGAGATCGACATGGCCACGCTGCCCGTGGACCTGATGAGCCTGGCCTCGCACAAGACCTACGGCCCCAAGGGCATTGGCGCCCTGTACGTGCGGCGCAAGCCCCGCGTGCGCCTGGAGGCCCAGATGCACGGCGGCGGCCACGAGCGCGGCATGCGCAGCGGCACCCTGCCGACCCACCAGTGCGTGGGCATGGGCGAGGCCTTCCGCATTGCCAAAGAAGAAATGGCCCAGGACCTGGCCCATGCGCGCGCCCTGCAGCAGCGCCTGCTGGCCGGCCTGAACGACATCGAGCAGGTCTTCATCAACGGCCACCTGGAGCGCCGGGTGCCGCACAACCTGAACATGAGCTTCAACTTCGTCGAGGGCGAGTCGCTGATCATGGGCATCAAGGGCATTGCCGTGTCCTCGGGCTCGGCCTGCACCTCGGCCAGCCTGGAGCCCAGCTATGTGCTGCGCGCCCTGGGCCGCAGCGACGAGCTGGCGCACAGCAGCTTGCGCATGACGATCGGACGCTTCACCACCGAGGCCGAGATCGATCACGCCATCGAGACGATCCGTCACAACGTCGCCCGCTTGCGCGAGCTCAGCCCGCTGTGGGAGATGTACAAGGACGGCATCGATCTGAGCACCATCCAGTGGGCTGCCCACTGACAACACAACAGGAGGTCCCCCATGGCTTATTCCGACAAAGTGGTCGAACACTATGAAAACCCCCGCAACGTGGGCTCGTTCGACAAGGGCGACGAGGACGTGGGCACCGGCATGGTCGGTGCGCCCGCCTGCGGCGACGTGATGAAACTGCAGATCAAGGTCAACCCCAGCACCGGGGTGATCGAGGACGCACGCTTCAAAACCTACGGCTGTGGTTCGGCCATTGCCTCGTCCTCGCTCGTGACCGAGTGGGTCAAGGGCAAGACGCTGGACGAGGCGGCTGCGCTCAAGAACAGCCAGATCGCCGAAGAGCTGGCCCTGCCGCCGGTCAAGATCCACTGCTCCATCCTGGCCGAAGACGCCATCAAGGCCGCAGTCGACGACTACCGCAAGAAACACGCAGGCGCCTGAGCATCATGTCCGTGACCCTCTCCGAAGCCGCTGCCCGGCATGTCACCAAGTACCTGGCCCGTCGTGGCAAAGGGGTGGGGGTGCGCCTGGGCGTCAAGACCACCGGCTGCTCGGGCCTGGCCTACAAGCTGGAGTATGTGGACGAGATCGCGCCCGAAGACCTGGTCTTCGAGGAGCATGGGGTGAAGATACTGGTGGATCCCAAGAGCATGGCCTACATCGACGGCACACAGCTGGACTTTGTGCGCGAAGGGCTCAACGAGGGCTTCCGCTTTCACAACCCCAACGAGCGCGACCGCTGCGGCTGCGGCGAGTCCTTCCGCGTGTGATCTCGCTGCAGGCCAACGATTTCGAGCTCTTCGACCTGCCGCCCCGATTTGCGCAGGACGAGGCCCAGCTGCAAGCGCGCTGGAAGGCCTTGCAACGCCAGGCCCACCCCGACCGCTTTGCCAGCGAGGGCGCGGCGGCCCAGCGCGTGGCCATGCAGTGGTCGGTGCGCATCAACGAGGCCTACCGCCGCCTGCTCGATCCGCTGGCCCGCGCCGCCTACCTGTGCGAGCTGCGCGGCGCGCCCGTGCAGGCCGAGTCCAACACCCAGATGCCGGCGGCGTTCTTGATGCAGCAAATGGCCTGGCGCGAGGCGCTGGACGACGACGACAGCCCCGCCGGCCTGGAGGCCCTGCGCCAGGAGGTGCAGGCCGAGCGCACGCGGCTGCTGGACCTGCTGGCCACCCAACTGGACACCCAAGACGACGCCAGCGCCGCCGTGAGCAGCGTGCGTGGCCTGATGTTCGTCAACAAATTCCTGCGCGAGCTGCACGAGCGGCTCGATCGCTGAGCGCATATGGCATTACTTCAGATTTCCGAACCGGGCCAGGCCCCCGATCCCCACCAGCGCCGTGTGGCGGTGGGCATTGACCTGGGCACCACCCATTCACTGGTCGCCGCCGTGCGCCACGGCGTGCCCGAGTGCCTGCCCGACGAAGACGGCCGGGTGATCCTGCCGTCGGTGGTGCGCTACCTGAGCGGGCAGGGCCGCCAGATCGGCCACGACGCCCTGGCCGCCGCCATCGAGGACCCGGCCAACACCATTGCCTCGGTCAAGCGCCTGATGGGCCGTGGCCTGAACGACATCGTGCAGCGCGAGCGCTTGCCCTACCAGATCGAGGCGGCCGAGCAGGGCGGCATGGTGCAGGTGCGCACCGCGCACGGCCCCAAGTCGCCGGTCGAGATCAGCGCCGAGATCCTGGCCACGCTGCGCTACCGCGCCGAAGACAGCTTCAACGACGACCTGTACGGCGCGGTCATCACCGTGCCGGCCTATTTTGACGACGCCCAGCGCCAAGCCACCAAGGACGCCGCGCAGCTGGCGGGCCTGAAGGTGCTGCGCCTGATCAACGAGCCCACCGCGGCCGCCATTGCCTACGGCCTGGACAACGCCAGCGAGGGCGTGTACGCCGTCTTTGACCTGGGCGGCGGCACCTTTGATATTTCGATCCTGCGCCTGACGCAAGGCGTGTTCGAGGTGCTGGCCACCGGCGGCGACTCCGCCCTGGGCGGCGACGACTGGGACCGCGCCATCGTGGACTGGGCGCTGGCGCAATCGGGCCAGCAGGCCATCACCCCCACCGACAAGGCCCGCCTGCAACAAACCGCCCGCGCCGCCAAAGAGGCCCTGAGCCAGCAGCCCGAGGTGCCGCTGCAGGCCGAGCTGTCGACCGGCCCGGTGGACCTGCGCCTGACGCGCCAACAGTTTGACGCACTGGGCGCACCCCTGGCCGCGCGCTGCATGGGCGCGGTGCGCAAGGCCTTGCGCGACGCCAACCTGCAGCCCGCCGAGGTGCAGGGCGTGGTGATGGTGGGCGGCTCGACCCGCATGCCGCACATCCAGCAAGCGGTGGCCGAGGCCTTTGGCCGAGCCCCCCTGAACAACCTCAACCCCGACGAGGTGGTCGCGCTGGGCGCGGCCATCCAGGCCAACCAGCTGGCGGGCAACGACGCCAGCGGCGACCTGCTGCTGCTGGACGTGATCCCGCTGTCGCTGGGCCTGGAGACCATGGGCGGACTGGCCGAGCGCATCATCCCGCGCAACACGCCCATCCCCACCGCCATGGCGCAAGACTTCACCACCTACCGCGACGGCCAGACCGCGCTGGCCCTGCATGTGGTGCAGGGCGAACGCGACCTGGTGGCCGATTGCCGCAGCCTGGCGCGCTTTGAGCTGCGCGGCATCCCGCCCATGGCCGCGGGCGCCGCGCGCATCCGCGTGACCTTTACCGTCGACGCCGACGGCCTGCTGAGCGTGAGCGCGCAAGAGCAGGTCTCGGGCGTGGAGGCGCAGATTGCGGTCAAGCCCTCGTATGGCCTGTCCGACCAGGACATTGCGCGCATGCTGCAAGACAGCTTTGGCACCGCCGAGCAAGACATGCGCGCCCGCGCCCTGGTCGAGGCCCGGGTGGACGCCGACCGCATGCTGCTGGCCACGCGCAGCGCCCTGGCCGCCGACGGCCAGCTGTTGGCGCAAGACGAGCGCCAGCGCATTGACGCGCTGATGGCCCAGCTGCAAAGCGCCATCGACAGCGCCACCGAGGCCGCCGCACTAGAGGCCGCCACCGACGCGCTGGCCAAGGGCACCGAGGCCTTTGCCGCCGAGCGCATGAACCAGAGCATCCAGAAGGCCCTGGCCGGACAGAACATCCGCAGCCTTTAACGCCGACCCACGCCCACCCATTCCCAAAGCACCATGCCCGAGATCCGCATCCTGCCCCACCACGAGCTCTGCCCCGAGGGCTCCCGCATCCAGGCCAGCGCCGGCAGCAGCATCTGCGAGGCCTTGCTCGAAAACGGCATCGCCATCGAGCACGCCTGCGACATGAGCTGCGCCTGCACCACCTGCCACGTCATCGTGCGCGAGGGGGGCCGCAGCTTGAACGAGATCGAAGAAACCGAAGAAGACCTTCTGGACCGCGCCTGGGGCCTGGAGCCCGACTCGCGCCTGAGCTGCCAGGCCATTGTGGGCCGCAGCGACCTGGTGATCGAGATCCCGCGGTACACCATCAACCACGCGCGCGAGAACCATTAAGATCGGGCCCATGCGCCAGATCATTCTTGACACCGAAACCACCGGCCTGTCGGCCGACGCGGGCGACCGCATCATCGAGCTGGGCTGCGTCGAAATGGTGGCGCGCAAGCTGACCGGTCGCAACCTGCACTTTTATTTCAACCCCGACCGCGACAGCCACGAAGAGGCTTTGCGCGTGCACGGCATCTCGAACGAGTTCCTGCGCGACAAGCCGCGCTTTGCCGAGCTGGCCGACGAGATCGTGACCTATCTGGAAGGCGCCGAGCTGATCATCCACAACGCCGCCTTTGACGTGGGCTTTCTGGACAAAGAGCTCGAGCGCGTGGGCAAGCCGCCGCTGGCGCGCATCGTGGCCAATGTGGTCGACACCCTGGCCATGGCCAAAGAGATGTTCCCGGGCAAGCGCAACAGCCTGGACGCCCTGTGCGACCGCCTGGGCGTGGACAACTCGGGCCGGACCCTGCACGGCGCCTTGCTGGACGCCGAGCTGCTGGCCGATGTGTACATCGGCATGACCCGAGGCCAAGAGGCCTTGCTGATCGATCTGGAGCCGGGCGACAACACCCAGACCAGCACCCTGGCCGGCCGCCGCCTGGACCTGGCCATGCTGGACCTGCCCGTCATCCGCGCCAGCGAACAAGAGGTGGCGGCCCACGAGAGCCTGCTGGTGCAGATGGACAAATCCAGCGGCGGCAAAACCGTGTGGCGACAAATTGAACCGCCCAGCCCAGCGGCTTGAAAAAACGGCCAAATTTGTGCCATAATTCAGGTCTTCGCTGCACGGCGGACGGGTGATTAGCTCAGCGGTAGAGCACTGCCTTCACACGGCAGGGGTCGCAGGTTCAAACCCTGCATCACCCACCAGTCTTTGATGCAGCCCCAAAAGCACTTCGGCATTGGCCGCAAGTGCTTTTTTGTTTTGGGCGAATGGCTTTGCGTGTGGTGCGTCATTGGGGCGCCACCAACTCGAACAACAAGGTGCTTTGAGGGGGTGACCAAGGTTGTGAACTGACCACTTGGCGGGTCAGTCATTGGGTCACCCAAATGTCAGGACGATGCCGATGTATTCGAGGCTTCCGAAGACGACGATCCGGTGCTCGGCCAATTTCTGGCTTTCCTGGCTCATGACATCGCCAACCATCCTGAGCGCCTTCATGGCGTGGACGCAGGCCTTGTTGAACGTCTGAAGACCTGATCAACTGCAGGCTGCGCGAACGCTGCAACGCGCGGTTAGCTCGCAACTGCCAAGTCAGCGCAAATCAACTCCCAGTCATCCGAAGTTATCTCGACCGGGACAAACACCGTGGTTCCCGTAAGGTTCATTGCAGCGCTTACTCCCCCCGAACGGCCTAATCGCTTTTGCAAAAAGGGCCATCTACGCTCAGCGTCTTTAGCGGGCAATTGCCTAGACAGATTACCCAGGGTTTCAATCTTGAACGGTAGTCGCCACGACTCTGGCCAGACGTTCTGAACCAAGGCGTCGGGGTCGGCTTTTGAGCGGACAACAAAGGGTGTAGTGAACGACTGTCGCGGATTGCAGTACAGCAATCCCTTGGCGCCGACTTGCATGTACCTCTCCGCTTTCGTGATCCGCGCCGCCATTGACTGTGCGTTTAATAGCGATGCAACAGCCCAAAGCTGATGCTCGATACCTAAACGAATGTTTTGCTCATTACGGCAGGCAAAGCAAAAGAGATCCATATTCTTTGCTCAAAAAAGTGATGTATCCCGCAAAATCTGCTGGTTATTACTGGCCGCACTCGATAGTCTGATCACGGCTACCTCCTTAAATTTTTTTGCAGCCTGGGTTTGGTTTCGAAAACTAAGCAGCGACACATAAATCAACAAACAATGAAATCCATCATGTCTGTTTTTGTGCTCCACGCGTCCTCCTGACCAGTTGCGCGGTCAGTTCCTAATCACTATTGGCTTCTTGCAAAAGCACGAAAGAATCATTCGTGCTTTTGCAACCACAAGTTGAAAAGTGCGCAAGGAACAATCTTACGATAAATTAATATAAGAATACCATATTAAAATCAAAAAGATTTAAATTTTACTTTTTATCTTGCCGCAAGCTGCTGAACAATTCCTCAAAAGTTCATCTGACCCTGAGGGGTTATCAGGTGCTGGCTAAAGACTTTTGGGTTTCTGATTAGGTTTTCTTTCAGTCTGTTCAACGGGACAGCGCATGAGGATACGCGACTGAGCAAACTGAACCCCGCGAACTGTTAGCCATTCGACGTCCCCCCGGATTCAGTAGCACTGGGCTTTGGAGTCCGGGGGTTAATTTAACTGGTTTTGCATGAGCCTTTGGGCATAAGCCACCGGTGTCAGTCCACCCAAG
>JACCEA010955016.1_pt1 | contig 12920 bp, 17 predicted proteins | sample 7449851 | NCBI WGS metagenome assembly JACCEA01 (sample SAMN15323453, study PRJNA562643) | freshwater metagenome | isolation source: river surface water | place: USA:Blue River Watershed | collected 2017-08-18 | reverse complement strand
TAGACGGCATCTGGTTCCAGCGTTGCCGGGAGGGATGTGACTTTGAAATCCTGCTTCTTCGGCTGGCTTACCATTGCGCGTCTTCCCAGAGATCGTCAGGCCCAGACGCGCCGTTTTCACCACCACTCGTCACAACCTCAGTCACGCGACGCCAGCACCAGACAGCGCTGCCGTCGATGACTTCACTGTCCGTGCTTGTTGGACCAGCAAGTGCGCTGGTTCCGGCAGTCGTGCACTCGTACTCGTTACCGAGGTACGTCACGAACTGGCGCAGCTGGTAATATGTGTTGGGTTGCCAGACGGAATAACTCCCCTGATCCTGCCCATAGATGAACTGTGATGCCTGGTAATGGCCAGTCGCGGACAGTGCTTGGTCGAATTTCGATTGTGGCACGACGAAGTGCGCAGCCTGAATTGCAGACCAACCGTCTGTTGCGTCCTTGACCAACATCGGCGACGGCTCCTTGCCGTATTCGTCAGCAAGACGGACAGCCAACATCGCAACAATGCCGCTCTCGAAGCGCCCTGACAGCGGAAGCACATCACCGGACAGCCCTTCGGCTTCCCATGACGCAATCATCGCGTCCAAGGCTTCGACGGCGGATGTCATGTCCGCCGCCGCAACCGTGTCCTCAGAGCCGACGACGCGGATACGCCTAAGCGCTCTGGTCGCTATCTGCTGTGCTGTCGCCATTCTTCCCCGCGTATAAATGGGGAGGACCGAAGCCCTCCCCGAGTTGCGTTACGGCGTGCCGGATAGGCGAACCGACAAGCGCGGGTCGATCAGTTTGCGGCCGTACAGGAGATCCAGACGCCAAGAGCTGTTGTCGTTCGTGAAGTCGTAGCCAGGAATCACGCGGAGCGAGAACCCTTTGTGAGACTGACGCGAGCCGCCGTAGGCAGCCTGCGGCATTTCCATGGGAACCACAGCCAGAGACATCGCATTCTTGTGCATAGCGATGTTCTGACGGTAGCCAGTAGACGCCGTGCCCATGACGGTAATCGCAGCGTTGTCTGCCGGCGCAGCATCAACAGTCTGATGCGGACCAGAAGCAATAATCGGCGGCGAGATCGTCAGCGTTGCTGCGCCTGCCGTCGAATTCACGTCGGAAATAACCACGAACTGCTGGAGAATGGACGTTTTAGCCTTCGTGCGCGGGTTGACCATGAACACGTTGGCAATCGTGAACACGTCACCAGCCTTTAGAAGACCAGTGACCGAACCCGTCCAGCCGTCTGTTACGAGCGACTGAGTCCAGGTGTTTTTCACAGTGTCATACGTGACGTTCTGAGAAGCACCGTTAACCAGTGGTGTGCCGACATAGGCACCAACCGTGTGCGTCGGCACAAGCTGCGACATGTAGGTGTCGACACCACCGAGAACGCCGATCTTGCCTTTGCGGTATGCCGTCGATTCCGCACCCGTGTTGTTTAGGACGGTTGCAGCGCCGACAAGCGCCCAATGATCAGACGGTGACAGGATGGCACAACGATTGTCGGCAGGAACCGACATTTCGTCCATACGCTCCGGAGCCTTGGCGAAGTCCGCGAAAGCATTAACGGTCTGACCGGGGGTACCAACCCAATTGTAGGTTCCACGGTAGGCGACAGACAGAACGTCGTTTGCCATGTGGTTGATGATGTTCATCATGCGCGGCTTGATCACACGTTCGCTGAGATCGCTGATCTTGAGCGTGAGGTCCGTTGACGAGAACTTGAAGTCCGTGCCGATCTGCTGATCAATCGTCAGCGTGGTTTTGCCTTCGATAACGTCAGTCGGGTTCGCAACTGCACCGATACGAACTTGCCCGTCTTCAGGACGGCGGATTGAGATCGTGTCACCGATCTTGTAGCCGTTGACCGAGTTGGAGAACTCATCTTCGTAGGCGCGATGAAGATCGTTAATCCAACCCAATTCGTTTTCGAGGATTGCAAGTGACGCTTTTGCAATCACGTCTGCTGTAAGTGTCGTATTCGCCATGTCAATCTGTCCTTAGGGGTGCCCTATCGGATGACGCCAGCTTTTCTAAGCTCTGCGGCCATGTCCGAAACACTGGCCCGCGATGCGTCAAAGGCGACAGGCGATTTGCCTCCCGACAGGACGGATGCAGGTTTTGGGGCGTTGGTGATGGTCTTGGGAGCCGAAGAAATCTTCGCTTCGATCTGACCCAAGTGCTTCATTGCGCGATACGGGTCGCGGTCGAACTCATCGAACAGTTGTTTCGCCTCACCCTCGTTTTTGCCGAGGTAGTAGGCGATTTCAGCAGTGTGTTCAGACTCAACGATATGGCGGGCTGCGAGCGCGTGAATGGGCGTTTTTTCAGTCACCACCTGATCAAAATCAGGCATTTTCTGACGACCGTCCGACATGGCTTCATGCCATGCGGCTCCCATTGCAGCCTCGAACTCTTGCACGGCGGCGCGCTGTTCAAGGGTCAATCGTTCCTGAGCCTGTTGCCTCTGGAAGTCCTGCACCTTGTAGGCGGTACGCTCTGCGAGTTCTTCGGCTGGGTCCGTGATCTGCGAGAGATCAGGGGGCATGACCGCACTCAACCGCTTTACTTCAGCTTCAAGCCAAGAGACTTTCTGAGGCAACGCCTCTTTGACCTGCTTGAACTCTCTCCACCGTTCGCGGTTGCGCTCTTTGCGCTTTTCTTCGTGAGTCTTCTTCTGCTCTTCACCAGCGGGCTCCTGAGCCTGCGGATCTCCATCGGGCGTCGCCGCCTGCGGGCTTACTGCGACCGTATCGACTGTTTCTTGCGTCGTGACCTGCGACGCGGCGGATTCCGTGCCTCCCGTCGAAATGACGGGTGCCGGGATAGTGATATCTGTCATGGGTTTCCCTGTTCCGATCGGGCGCTAAAGCGCCTGCGGGTGTCCATCGGGCCGAATGGCCTGCGGGGTGTTACGCAGCAAGCAACATGATCACAGCCAGATCCTCGTCTTCCTGTTCTTGCTGGAAGCGAAGATATGCAACGCGCTGCAACTCGATCTGTTCGGCAAGCGCCAAGGCAGCGGCCTCAGCTTCAATCGCCTGTTGTCGTTCAAAAACGGCTGGCAGCGTCTCTAGGAGAGCTGATCGCACCGCTGAAACCGCAATCTGACCCTGCACCGCTTGCGCTGCGAGGTCTCGAATACGCTGCTCTTGCCTTGCCTTTATGCTGGCGGCTTCAAGCCCATCGCTTTGGGTTGAAACCGGCTCATTGACGGCCTCAACCGCTTCACGCTCTGCGGCCGCGCGTTCGGCTTCTTCCTGCCGTTTCCTATCTTCTTCGAGCCGCCGAATAACATCGGGTGGCGGTCCATATAGAAACGCCGATGGCTGCGGCACTACAGCAAGGGCACCGGATGCACTCTGAACGACCTCTACGACCTGAGCAGCCGTGCCGCTGATCTGAAGCCTGCCGGCCGCCGATTGCGTTACGAAAACAACGCCAGCACCGCCGCCAAAGATCGGAGCGCTGGCAAGTTCTCCCGTTGCAGCCTGCGCAACTGTAACCGTCTGCGACGCTGTTCCGTTGATCGCCAAGGCGGCGGACGCGGACTGCAACACAACGACGTTTTTCGAGGCCGTCCCGACAATTGCCAGTGATCCAGCGGCCGACTGAAGGACAACAACTGACTGTGTGGCTGACCCTGTAACCGCTCCCGACGCTTCTGCATCGAGAATAATATCGTCAGCAATGGCCTGAAGAGCCCCGCTCTTGGACGCAATGGTATAGCGGCCAAAGGCTCCGACGGACGGACGCTTGATAAGACCGCTGGACGGTCTATCCATTGGCAATCACAAGCTCGATTTCAGGGATGCCCGTTGCAGTAGAATCAGGCGCGACAACAAGCGTTAGAGCGCTGTCAGCATAAACAATCGGCATCCCTGTTTTGGCGAGATCATGCGTGTCGCCATCGTTGGCGATCTTTACACGACCCGACCACAGCGGACGCATGACCAGAATGTTGAACGTCCCGACCGTCGCCACCGAGCCAACAACGCCAGTTATGCCCTGCACACCAGTATCACCAGACTGAAGCGGCAATTGCCACATGCGGCCAAGAATATTGGCGGCTGTTGCGACCGTGCCAGTTGTGCGGCCTGCCGTACCGGCCTGATTGATATACGTCACGTTGACGTTTTGAACGCCCGTTCCTGCTGTGACCTGCTCAAGCCAGATCTGCGTGTCAGAAAAATCGTTCCCACCCGGAACGCGACTTGAATAGCTGGTTGGCGTGTTGCCTGATGTATTGGCGTTGAAGGTATAAGCCCCGCCCTTCCAGAGCAGATCGTACAACCTGAGTCGAGATGCAACAGACGAACCGAACTCAACTTGGGCAAGGTAGCCCGTTGCACCACCACCGAACGCATTGATGGCAGGGCAACCTGCTGTAGCGCCTGTCGGCACAACGCCCGTAGTTGTAGACGTTCCAGCAAGAACACCAGCACCCGGTTTGCCTGCTACGTCGAACACGCTGAAGTTTTGAGCCGCAACCGCCGTGCGCGATGCTGTCTTGACCAGGGAAATCCCTTGCTTTGACGATCCTATATAACCGTCCCATGTCGTGATCGCCATTAGAGCACGACCGACCAGGTAAACGAGCTGATTGTGAAGCTCTGGCCTGCCGTGAATGACACGCTGTCAACGACAATATCCGTGCCAGACGTGCCGACGGTGCCCTGTTGATGACAGGTTGTTCCATCCGAGGCGTACAGCCGATAATGCGCAGCCGTTCCCGTAGCATCTGCGCTTGCATCCTGCCACGTCCCGGCCTTGGCCTTGCTCGCCCCTGATGCCGCCGCCATCCAATCAGACGGTAGCGTGATCGTTGCGAGCACTGTCCCGCTGTCTGCTGTTGCGCAGTTGGCCGGGGCGGCTCCGGTCCTGATCTTGATGACCGCAGATGCGCCAATCGTGGTCTCGATCTGGTCAAGCATTGCGTTCGCGACGGCTGCTGAAAACTGCATTAGCTAGCGATCTCCACACCGACAGGCCGGCCGGCTTCATCACGAACGATTCGCTTCGGCGCGGCCATCATCTGGGCAATGGCCTTGAGCAATTCGGCGTTCTGGTCCGGGATTTCGTTGCCGTCTTTGTCCTCTTTACCCTCTGCAACGCGCTTGTTTTTGGCCTCTGCAACGGCACCCTCTTGGGCTTCACGCTGCTTGTATTCGAGGTCAAGTTCCTTTTCGGCGCGCTTGGCTTGGAGGTTCAATTCGGCCTCCTGCTGTTTCGTTTGCAGATTGAGTTCAGCCTCTTTCTGCTTGTTCGCGAGCGTCATTTCCGCCTTTTGCGTCTCCATATCCATGGCGCGTTGTGCGGCTTCCTGCTCAAGCTGCATCGGGTCAGGGGCCTGCGGCATGGACCGCGCCATCTCGGGGTTGGCGATCTGCATGACCTGCGGCGGCAAGATAGCTCTGAGGCGTTCGGCCAACTGGTCTGCACCGTCGAAGTCGAGGTTTTTGACCACGAGGTCCGCACCGATCTGACCGACCTGCGGCATGGCCTGAATAAGCTGTGTGAGCTGCTGCACGGCCTCTGCACGCCGGGAGGCATACGACGGGCCAAGGATCACGCGAACGGAGTTGAACTTGGCCTGGCTCAAATCGTTGTGCTTCATCGTGGTGCCGCCAAGCTGGAACATCGGCTTGTTGACCGTGACTTCCTTTTCGGTGTCATCGGCACCAATGAGCTTCAACGTGCGTTCGTTGTCGTAAATCTTCGGGATCATATCGAGCATTACGCGGCCAGCGTGCTCTAGCGAGTGTTCCAGATTATCCACGAAGTGGAACGATGCCTGGTTGCCCTGCTCGGTACGTTGCGCAATGGCGATGCCGGACGTTTCGTTGCTGCGAGCACCAAGGGCCGCGTCATATATACCTGTGGTCGCCTTCATTTCGTCGGTCATGAGCTGCATGAATTGTACGGCTGCGGCATTCAACGAGCCTGGCTCCATGCGCTGCGGCGGCGGCACGTTCGGGACGTGCTTGTATGGCAGGTACGGCGTTGGCTTGGTGCTAGAGTTGTCCCACACGGATTTATAAGGCAGGATTTGCTCTGCCGTGCCAATTATTGGCGCTTTCGGCTGCTGCCCGAACGACTCAGCCATTACGCTGTACGCGTAATTCGAAAGCTGTTGCGGCTCTCTTTGGAACCGGATCAACCCGTGGCGATAAACGCCCTGATCAAGCGGGATTTCATTGCCGATGACCGGAATGAGCGGAATCCATTTCGACGGGCACTCATAGGGATCTTCCAGCTGCTCAACGCCGGAAACCTTGAACATCTCAACCTTGTAGGTTGTGATCTCTCGCGTGTTGACGATCTGACCTGCCGCCTTGAGCTGGCCGATAAGCTCGATGCCCTTTTCAGTAACCTCGAAGCTTTGACCGTTCGGCAAGAGCGCCATTGTCTTTTTGACGGGCTTCCGACGCCAGTATTCAGCGATGCGGACGAACTCACCATGATTCCAGGTGATGTCCGAGCCTGAGTTGCTTGTGGTATCAACGCCGGTAGGGTTGGCCTTTGGATACATCTGCTGGAAGGCTTTTTTCGGCACCATCTCAGAGACGACGCACCAATTCATGTCTGAGCGGTTGGCCTCAAGCGCTGACGGGTCCGAGTAAACGGACAGCGGGTTGAACACGCGTTTGATCAGGATCTCTTGGTCAAAACCTTCAGCCACGTAATCGTGGACGACGCGAAACCAGCCGATGCCGCAGGCAACCATGTGCTCTGTCGCCTGTGCGTAAACATGTGACGCGCTGGAGTTGTATTGAATACGACGAAGCAGGCCGTTGACGATTTCGGCAATGTCGGACTGGTCATCACCATCCGGCTCGGTCTTGATCGTCGGCATATTCTGCCGGATCGGATTCGAGACCTGACGCAGGAACTGCGACGACCGATTGATCGTCACCATAGGACGGCCTTCGCGCTCCTTCTTGGCAGCGTCAGACCACTGGAAACCAGCCGTAAAGCGCAAATCCTCCATCGCCTCGCGACGGTTGTCGCGGTCGTATTCGTGCGATGTCTCTAGCGCTTCTCTGGCTTCCTTGACGATGTCGTCCATCAAATTCCCATCCAGTCGCCGGAGGTTCTGCCGGTGCTGAACTCAAAAGACGGTGCCGAAACGACCGGCTCCGCGAACGTCAACGCAACAGCGTCCCACTCGTCAGGGCTCTTGAGACCGCGCTTGCGGATGTCGTCTTTGCTCTCAAGCTGCAATCTGGTCAGGCTGTCGTACTTGTAGCCAGGCGCACACGCGTCGGCTTGCAGGGTGTCAGTGTCCGGTATCGATACGCCTGCGGGCTCATTGAGCCAGTCCTTAGACTTGCCCCACATTTCAGCGCGACGGTTCAGGTAGCCGCCTTTGGGCCTGCCATTGTCGTCAAGCGGTTGTGGCTCAAGTGGAGCGGAACCGAAGTTCACCGCAGTAACGACACCATCGTATCCCATCTCCATAAGACGATCGTAGACACCAGCGCCGACACCGCCAACGTCGATGAACATGCGGTCGGGCTTCTCAGTATCGATGACCTGCTTGCACCAGCCAGCAGCCTGCATCGTGTCGAGACGTTCACGACAAACGAGCTTTTCAACTTTGCGCCCCTTGCGGAAAGCCATGGCGTGGCGGTCTGCACCCTTCCATGCAGGATCGTAGCCGATAACCAGCGGGCCAATTCCCTCGCAGTCGTTCTTGCGGGCGCGCATGACAAGATCTGCCGGGATATAGCTGTCATGGCCTGACATCTGGAATGCTTCGGCCGCCGTCGCCGGGTATTCCTGCTTGAACAGGATCGGGTCTTTAAGTTCGGCAATCTTGTTACGCCGCCATGCGACTTGACCAAGGGTCAGCCCATGCAGGCCCATGTATTCGCGCTCTTCGTCAGTCGGCTCGAAGTCATCAGGAACAGGGCGCGTGTACTCTTCCTGCCAGAACCACGGGATAAACACCGCGATGTAGTCGCCTTCGCCGCGCTCAGCCTGCTGCCAGCGCTCGTGGAACTCACCACCGACGCCGTTTGCAGTGCTTTCGAGGACAATTTCTGTCCCAGGCAGGTCAGGCACGGCCTGCACGACGCCAGCGAAGTGAGTGCCAGCGTTGGGCCAGAACGCGACCTCGGACCCATGGAAAAGCTGAATCGTCTGCGACCGGCCAACAGCTTTTGTGCCTGCCGTGCCTACTGCGTAACCACTTTCGAGGCGGTCGAAGTACAGTTCCTTCGCATTTGATGCCCCGGTTTGTGGACGCACCAGAGCCGGACAGTTGTCGTGATACCTGGACACCATCGTAAACAGATTGTCCGTAGCGTCCTGCTCATGGGTCAGGATAAAGCAGCGGATGCCGCGACCATGCGTAGTGACCCAATAGAACCGGCCGCCAATGTACGTGCTGATGCCCTGCTGGCGTCCCTTGAGGACAAGGGCGCGGACTTTCCCGGTCTTGCTGCGCTGATCTTCCAAACTGTCGTGTAGATATTGCTGCGCCCGATTGAGGACCAACGGGACATTGCCGGCGCGCGGGTCTTTTGGGCGCACCTTAAGGCAGCGCGTCGAGTAGTGCGTGAAATCTGTCTTGAGCTTAACTCGGATCGCCCGTTCGCGATCACTCAAGTTCGCCAAGGGCATCCTCGTGATTGTGGTGATGAAGATCCATGCTGCCTTCGATCGATTGCAAATCAGGCAGCGACTTCTTCAGAAGGACCTCTATTGCCTTCACTTGAGTGCTGCTCAATTCGACAGGCTTGCCCGATTGCGGGTCGTCTTCGCTAAGTGCATATGCATGAAGACGATTCAGGAGCTGACTAGTCCTGATTTTCTCACGGGTCTTGTCGTCGTGCTTGACCTTATTGACGCGGGCGGCCACGGCTTACTTCACCTCGTTATTTCTGTCATAGGCGCTCTTGAAACAGTGATGGCCGAAGCACTTGTCCGGCTCATCGTGACGCTGTTGGCCAGCGCGGAAGACGCAGTGATACGCCGAACAGACGGGGGCTCAGGCTCCAGCTCTAGCTGAAAGGCTACGGCCTGAAATGCCACCGGCTGGAACGCGTACTTGAGCGTCATGCGTGAGCCTTGGAGCGCATCAGGTCCTCAAGGCTTGCCTTCACGACACTTATCGTATCAGAGCGGGTGACGACGGGCGGTGCGTACTGAGGCTGTGCGACGCGGGGGGCTGTGTACGTAGGAGTACGTGCCTGTACGTCGGTGTGTGACGGGCGGATGATTTCTTCGTCGTCCTTGCGCCGGTACAGGCCGGCAATGAACAGGGCAAAGGCCGGGAGACCGGTGCCTGCAACAGCCATGGCGAGGTTTGCCGACTGCTGAGCGCTTTCCTCGATTGCGGCTGATGGTTCAAGGCTCTGATAGCCTACGAGGGCAACAGCCTTGGCGAGGAACATGTTTTGATGCACGACTGCTGAAGACTTATGCTCTGTCTTCGCGGCAACTTCCCGCTTGCTGTCGAGAATGCGCTGCGTTGCCTCGATACGCTTCCCGAGGTCTTCGCGCTGCTCCACCTTGCCGATCTTCTCAGCGATCGCGTTGGCTTCGTTCTGCAGGCGCTCGCATTCCTTGCCGCATCCAGCCTTGCGACCCCGGTTGCCCTTTTTCTCTTCGTCGATGCGGGCCTTGATCGTGGCGAGGCTTTCACGCAGGGCGTCAGCCTTCACGGTTGCCGTCCAGGCGTCCTTTTCCATCAGCGTAGAGAGTTGAGACTTCCACATTTCGAGGTTTGTCTTGTCCTCTTTCGTGGCCTCCTGTGCGCCATCGTATTTCACGTTGGCGACGCGAGCCTCTGCGATGTTGTGCCCACGAAGGCCAGCCGTATAGCCGGCGTGGCTGTAGAATTCGATTGCCAGCAGGGGAGCGCAGACGATCGCGATAGCGACAGCCGCACCCTTCTTTCCGGTGTTCCATGCCTTGTGAGCGGCATCAGGACCGAAGGCCGCAACGAACGTGAGGCAGGCCAGAAAGATCGCGTGCTTGAGGCTGACAGACGATCCGAAATCGTAGGACATCCACGCGGCAACACAAAGCACGACGACGCCAACACGAGCCCAAGCCCGTCCAGCGTCTTCAAGGTTTTTTCCGATCATGGCGTCAACGACGCGATCAATGGGGTTCAGGATCTTCATTCTGTGCTCCTATAGGGGGACGCGAGCACTGTTGTTTGTCGTTCAGGATTCCGCCCTACTCAGGGCTAGATTTTGTGGGAGTGTCCCAACATCGAGAGTTAAACCCCTGTAGCGTTTGTGTGCGTTTGTGGATGGTCGCGGCGGGAAGTGCCGGGCCTAGCGTAAATCGCCACAGGGGATTGGATTGTGTCTCGCGTACCAGAGGCTTGCCCCGCTGGATGAGACGTAACGGGCTGGTTGAGAGGGGGACCTCTTACCGGCCCGTCGCTTTTCTGGACGCAGTTAGCCTTCGCGCTTCCGCATGGGGAAAGCTGGGTCCGCCGGGCTCGCCTCAACGCATAACGAGGTGCCTATCAGGATCGCGGATCGTCCGAATTGCGTATTCTTACCGTAAGTTACTGCCGGTTGTCGCCTGATACGCTTGGCGGCAACCGCTTTTTGAGACGCAAAGAGTCTTTCGCGCAACACGTCATTCGTGCGGTCGCGTGAGGTGATAGGTCGATACCGCTATCGTCTTCCCGCTCTCATGCTCGACGATCACGCACCGGCCGGCGTCACGGGTGATTTTCCCGACCAGATCGGCAAACGGCCCCACCTTGATTTTCACGATGTCACCGACCGCCCATGTCTTGTGGGGATTGGATGTGGCCTTGCTGAGCTTCCGGCCGTGTTTCAGGAGGCGTAGCGCTTCGGCTGGGGTGATGCCCCCGATCTTGCCGCGAACGTACTGGCGGTACCTCGCATTGCCTTTGGCGAGGACGTAGCCCGGGGCGAGGATCTTTGTGACCGTCCGCTCCGCCTTCTGGTGATGCGAGACCCGCTTTTTCATGCGCATCCGGGGCACATAGGCTTTGACGCCATCCCGGCGCAGCTCTTTGGCTGCTTTCTTCTCAGCCTGTGGCGGTGTGATGTGGAGGGCGATGCTCATGTCGGTCATTCTTGCAGTTCCCTTCCGCAGTTCTGAACGCGGAACTTGTCCATGATCCTGATGTGCGACCCCAAGGCTTCAAGGTCGGATATTTGCTCGAAGTCGAGTTCTGTGAGCTGCATGATTTCGGTGTAGCTCATCATTTCGACGTTACGCAGGAACCAGACAGCGCGGGCTTTCAGGGCTTCTGCGTGGTCGTCGGTCATCTGTTGCCCGCAACGATCGCGAGAGCGGCAGCAACGAGGGCCATGGACTGTGCAGAGCCACGAGGCGACCAGACTTGTCTAATGACAGGCAACAGCTCGCCTAGCGCGTGCCATGCGGCAATGAAGCCGAACAGCAGCGCGACAAGCCGGATGAATGGCGTCGTCTGGTTCAGGAGGGATGTGATCTGGTTCATTCCTTGCCCCTTTGAGTTACCGCCACGGTTGATCTGTGCCCGTGGCGGTGTGCGGTCAGAAAAGATCGGCTTTGACGCCAACACGGATCACATGAGCGCCGGGCTTGACCTTGATGTCGTCAATCGTCTTCGCATCCAGCCACACACGATTGTATTCGGTGACGAGTGAAACGCCTTTTGACAGGCGGATGTCGAGACCAGCGCCAGCCATCAGGCCCCGGAAATGATAGCCGCCATCAACGCCAGCGAAACCGGCGAGAACATACGGCCTTACATAGTCGTTGAGACGCCAGCCTGCGACGCCGGCAGCGTGCCAAGATCCGTCAGCAAAGGAGTTGATGCCCCAATCGTAGCCGACACGGCCTCCGAGATCGAGGCCGCCAATACCAATGCCGCAACCAACCATAGCACCAAGACCAGTCCCGTTCTCAGCTACAGTGATGCCTGCTGACGATGCCTGTGCGATCTGAGCGGATGCAGTTGCACCAACGTAGCAGGTGGCGTCAGCGCGTGCGGGCGTCCACATGACAGCGGACATGATGATGATGGCGATGACCATAAGGCCAGCCGGGATCAATTCGTAACGTGTCAGTCTCATGTGTCACCCGTAGTCTGTTGTTGGGTTGAGGATTGGACGCACTGGACGCAACAGACAGGGGTTATTCTGGCTTGTGGGTTGCAACCGTTTTTGCGGCTTCCCATAGAGATATGGCGAGATTGGCCGCCCCGTCCGCGTCTGTTTTCAAGGAGAAGAATAGGTCTCCAAAGCCGATCTGAATTGCCACGACACCTTTATCGGTGGAGATGACGTGGAGTTCGTAGTCCCCAATGCAGGGCTCGCCTTGCTTGATTACTTTTCCGTTGTCTTCCATCACTTCCCCTTCCATGCTTTCTCTTGCTTAGCCGCCTTGGCGAACTTGTTCTTGCGTTGTCCGGCCGGGAGCTTGTGAATGCGCTTCAACTTCCCGTCCTTGATCACGACGTTCTTTACGGGGATGCCGATCTTTTTCATCTCCCACTCCCTTGCCATGTAGTCGTCGGGGTCGGTCATCAAAGCCACCGCGCGAACTTACGCCAGCCAGAGAGCGGCTTGCCCATGGCTTCGTCGATTTGATCAATCAACCTCTGCTTCCGTCTCGCGCGCTCTTGCTCAGCGTATCTCTGAGCGTGCAACACCGTTTTCACGGCTAGCGAAACGGAGCGCAGGCTTGTGTATGGCCCATAGTCCATTCGTATGCCGATGAAGTAATCGTCTGGCACATCGTCGATCACGTTCAGTGCCGACCTCATCCCGGCAATATGCTCGACTGCATAGTCAGGAACAGCTCCAGTGAATGGCGTTGGAAAGTTTTGAGCGAACCTTGCTTCGCCTACGATCTGCGGGGCCGCGACAGGAGCCGCTATAGCTGCACCTAGAAATGATCGTCTCTTCATTTCCCGTCTTCCTCTCTCTGAACCGGGGC
>JACCEA011177986.1_pt1 | contig 12923 bp, 12 predicted proteins | sample 7449851 | NCBI WGS metagenome assembly JACCEA01 (sample SAMN15323453, study PRJNA562643) | freshwater metagenome | isolation source: river surface water | place: USA:Blue River Watershed | collected 2017-08-18 | reverse complement strand
GGTAAAATTAAAGTTCTCATGATAACTAAAGCTGGCGGTGAAGGATTGAATTTATTAGAAACACGAAGTATAATTTTAATGGAACCATCATGGAATGAAACAATATCAAATCAAGTTATTGGTAGAGCTGTTCGTTATAAATCACATGATAATTTGCCAGTAGATGAACAAAAAGTAGATATATTTAAATTATATATGATTAAACCTCGAGAAAATGTAATATTAAAACATACATTAGGTAAAGTTACATTACCTAACATTGTAGAAATTATAGCAAATGATAATCCAGATGAGAAACCGTCGATTGATATATTTCTAAAAGGATTTAGTTTGAAAAAACAAAGTAAACTGAATGATTTTACAAATTATTTAAAAGTGTTACCCCAATTTGAAAGTTGTTATAGTTCAAATTCGTAAGTCTAATTCAGAATATTTAAATTTCATAAATTCTATATAATCACTACATATTCCAACACATTTTTTAACATTTTGAATATCAAAATCATTCCATTCAGGCAATACACAAATACTGTTATTAACATTTATAAATTTTGAAGGATATAACCATATATAATTTTTACTTGTCAAAGTAGCAACATCTTTATCGTGTATAAAACAATGAATACCTAAAGGTAATAATATGTCAAGTGCTTGTAAATTTTTACAATGGCACCATAATTTTTCAGCATTATCTTTGAAAAATTTAAATTCTGGGACTAAATATTGTGGTTTATCGTGACCAAGATATAAGCTTCCATTTACATACCATACATCGATTTCAACATCAAAACCTTTTTTAATAGCATTTAATATGTATGGTATGGAATTTTCCTGTAATGGTTTAGGACCATGTAAATTCCCACGATGTGATATAAAATACATTTGTTCATCAATTTTATAATTTTAAATTATTTTTGTTTCAATGATTGTAAAAAAGTTCCAGTATTTATTTTATAATCCCAATTATTTTTTATACGATTAGACCATTCTAAATCTTCTCCTTGACCCCAAATTAAATTTTCTTCAAGTGGATATTCAAGTATAAATTGTCGTTTAACACAAAATGCCAAACCTGGAACATAATGATATTCACTAGTTGGTGTAGTGTAATCTACAAGTGAATGTCCATACATAGGATGATTATAAACAATCCAATCATTTAACCGAGAACCATCATTTTTCAAAATTCGTGTCGAACACACATTCCACGAATCATTAAAATCACACATAGATTTATACCAATTATTTGCCAATATAATGTAATCGTGTAATATACATAAATTTTCATATTTGGCAAACTTGGTAGCTAAATTTTTTTTAAATGTAATGTGAGCATCTTTAACAGTATTACAAAAAACTGTAACGATGTTTGGATGTTGAATAGGTATAAATTTCATATTTTCTGTTGCAAATATAATTTCAAAATTTGGAATACCTTGTTTAATTATAGATTTCACAATACTATTGTGTAAATGTACATTTGTTATTCCATCTGTACAAATAATAAAACTCCAATCCATACTTGTAAATTAGGTTGAATTTTTTAAATCAATAATCATAATAAGATATACTTTTAAAAATTGAAATTGTATTATAGGATTTTCCATCATCAGTTTCGCAATCTCCTGAACTACATATGGCGTATATAAATACTTGTTCTCCGAGTACATCATGTAATTCGATCAAATCACTCAATGTTTGGCCACTTTCTACAATCCAACCAGCAATATGTACATTAGAATCACTGGTTATATTTGCAATAGTTGGTAAATTTTCAATACGATTTGAATTATTATTTCCAATTACAGATATTGAATGTTCAATCATGTAATTTAAAATATTTTTATATACTTGTATATAATTTTCCATACAAGTATTATCCGTACACGTATCCAGTTCATCAAAACGAATTGCATTAGCACCCAATGATACAATAATTTCAATTCGTTTAATGATGATATCTACAATCGATTGAATATTATTCTTATTTAAATAGTCAAAAGCTTTTTGTCCATTATTATTTAAAGATATTCCATTAGTATTGCTAGATATCATTCGACCATTATAAAGTAATTCTGAAAACATTGTAAAATAATTTGCCGTGCCAGTAGCTAAATAAGATGCTTTAATTGGACTATTTGTTTGAATAAATTCAGTTGATTTATATTTTTGGTCAAATGATAGCCCATTATTAAGCAAATCGCTTTCGGTGATATGCGCATCTCCAGAACTACATATTGTATTGCTATCACTAGCAAATCCATTAGCAACGCAATACGAGTCCTGTACAGGTACAACAGATGGGAGCGCGCTAACACTTGAAACAATAATAATTAAACTTTTCATCTTGCCATTCTTTTAAAATTTTAGCATTTAATTTTAAAAGATTTCATTTTTTTTCAAAATTTTTAAATTGCAAGTCAAGTTCATGATGAAGCCCAATAATATTTTGGAAATCGTAATTTTGTATATTTACAACATCTCCATTGAGATAACGTGTATTTAATGCCTGTGGTTCCAAAGCAAATACAAGACCATGTAAATTTGGATGAGTATTTTGAACTCGATTATTAGCAGAATGTACAAGAGCACTGAATTTATCACAACCACATATATTTGGTAAATTGGATTTGTATTGTTTTTGTACAATACATTGCAATAATTCTTCAAAAGAATTTGGATTATAAAATCTAATTTTTATCAAATTGAAATATTCTAAAAATGCACTAGTCTTGTAAATATTTCCAGTCAACATAAATGGGCATGAAAATTCGCCAATATTATCAATCAATTTCCAATTCCACAAAAGTATGTCATTAAATGTATCGAAATTCGGAGGTTCAAAAATAATATCAGCAGTTAAAGACATTTTAGTATTTGCACCAACACCTGGAATATATGAAAGTGTATCTGGTAAATTAAAAAAATCAATAACATTCGTGGTAGATATACTTTTGAATAATATAATATCATCAACTAAAAATGATATTAAAGGTGTATTTACTCGAGTTAGATAATTTTTAACATTTTCTAGAAAATTTGTTTCCAAAATAAAATTATAATATGGAAATCTGCTTTGTAATAATTCATATCCAAATTTAAATTCATCATTTGAATATTTATACAAGATTGAAATATTTGTATATACATCTGATGCATATAGTTGAATACTTTCCAATAGTGCATGCAATTGCATTGCTCGATCTTTTGAAAATATCAATACGGATGTTGATGATGATGGTACCTCGTCGAATTTTGCCAAAATATCTGTATATTCCAATTCATCACATTCTAAATGTTGGTAATTTGTTACTAAATCGGGATGTACCCACCAATCTTCATAAATATTACCAGAATTTTTCACATTACTGCATACTAATTTATACCCCAAATTATTTAAAAATTCTCGTTCTTCTTTTCTATATAAATCACCGTGAATGTAATAATCGTGTTCTATCGTTATAATTCTAAATTGATATATATTGAATGGTATACGTTTTAACACATCAACATATAAATTATCAATATCAAGTGTTAAATAATCTATAACTGTTTCCTTGTAATATGACGCCATTAAATCACGATAATTCAATGTTAAAGCATTATGACAAATAAATGGGTTAACTCTAGAGTATTTCCATTCGTTGATAAAACTTTGGTCAATATCTATGTTTAGACCAGTCCAATTTAATTTCGTTTCTAAATAACAAGTATTGTTAATAGTTTGTGGTTTTCCACATCCTATATCAAGAAATGTGCCATATTTTTTATTATTTAATAATTTTGAAACAAATATGTCTTGCCCAGATTGAGAATACGATTTTATCATTTAGTTGACAGATTTAACCATTTAAATAGTTTTCATCATTGTAAAAAAATCTTGATTTTCTCTTTGAAATTCTTTCGCATCTTGTTCATAAATCTCCAATATATCAATTGGTTCATTGTGAACGAGTTTATATGCTATTTTACAAAATATACGTTCATTAATCAAAATATCTTGAAGCGGTAAAATTTTATACAATTGTTGTATACAAAATTGAAAATCTTGAATAGATTTTTCTTTTAATTGATTCACAATATTCTGTACCGAATTTGATTCAAATTTTGTAAAATGTTCAATATCAAATTGTTCAAAATAATTTACAATTTCAGAATAATTTACATCTTGAAATTGTTTCAACCAATTTTCTAATTCCGATGTCATTTTAAATATTAATCGTCATCTTTTAAGATTTGATTTAAACCACATGATGAAATTCGTGGAACACCTAATATTATATATAGTTCATCATCTTTGATAATCAATTAAATATAATTTTTGACGAATTTGTAAAAAATCATGTAGATTCATTTCCAAGTTTAACATTATCAATTGATGTTGCTTATTATTTTGAAAAAGAACAAGTAATATTTATAGAATTTAATCCGATAGATGATGAACTTGATACATATGAAATAAAATTTAATAAATTTTCAGAAACTATACGATGTGCATTACAAACTGAAAGTGAAACATGGAAAAAACTCAAACATTTTAATTTTATAAAAGGGATTTAATCATTTAATCAACTTTATAAAAATGATTAAATCTATATATTTTGATTTAGATGGAGTATTGGTAGATTCTAAAGAAATTCATTATTTAGCGTTAAATATGGCATTAGAAACAATTGATGAAAAATACATGATTTCTAAAGATGAGCACTTGAAGATTTTTAATGGATTACCAACTATAAAAAAATTAGAAATATTAACAAAACAACGTGGTTTAAATCCCGAATTATACAATCATGTATGGAAAATGAAACAATTTCTAACTTTAGAATTGGTAAAAGAATATACTCCAGATGAACGAATGATTACAGTATTACGAGAATTGAAAAATCATAATTTTACAATATATGTAGCAAGTAATTGTATTTATTCGACATTGTTAACAATATTGTCAAAAAAAGGATTTTTACCTTTTATCGATTATTTTATAAGTAATGAAGAAGTAAAAAATCCAAAACCATCATCTGAAATTTATTTCAAATGTTTAATACGCAATGAAGTAAATCCTCATGAAGTATTAATTTTAGAAGATTCACCAATTGGTATTGAAGCTGCAAAAAATAGTGGATGCCATGTGATGGAAATTCAAGATAGTAATAGTGTTACATTTGAAGCTATAATGAATCGTATAAAACTTTTGGAATCTAAAAAATATAAAAATGATAAATTAAATATAGTTATACCTTGTGCTGGTGCTGGTAGCAGATTTGAAAAAGTTGGTTATACTTTTCCAAAGCCATTGATTGATGTAAATGGAAAACCCATGATTCAAGTTGTAGTAGAAAATTTAAATATAGATGCTCATTATATTTATATAGTTCAAAAATCTCATTATGAGAAATATAATTTACATCATTTTTTAAACTTGTTGACACCAAATTCAACAATTATTCAAATTGAAGGAATTACTGAAGGAGCTGCTATAAGTGTATTAAAAGCAGAACAATATATAAATGGTGAAAATCCACTTTTAATTGTAAATAGTGACCAATATTTGGAATGGAATAGTAAAAAATTTATGGAAACTATGGAATATGATAATGAAATTGATGCTGGAATATCTACCTTTATCAATACACATCCAAAATGGAGTTTTGTTAAATTAAATGAACAAGGTTTTGTATCTGAAGTCGCAGAGAAAAAACCCATTTCAAATATCGCAACAACTGGAATATATTATTGGAAACATGGTTCCGATTTTGTTAAATATGCAAATCAAATGATTTCTAAAGATATTAGAGTAAATAACGAATATTATGTCTGTCCTGTTTTTAACGAAGCTATATTGGATAATAAAAAAATCAAAATTGATTATTGTGAAAAAATGTGGGGATTAGGAACTCCTGAAGATTTACAAACATTTTTAATAAGTCAAAGTTCCATTTCCAATACCATAACCGCGAACAAGTCCGGTTAATAAATCTCCATAATTACTGGCATCAACGTTACCACCCTTAGTATTTAAGTAAGTGGTAACTTCTTGCATTATACCATTTACGTCAGCACTTTGTGGACTATTTGCATAAACTCGTTGAATTGTTTTGTATACATCAGATTGCAATTGCCCAACTGATACATTTTGATTATCTATAGTTATTTGCCCTTTAATACCTTGACCAGTTGGTCCCAAACTATTTGACCCAAGACCAAATCCTTTTACTAAACCATTGACTAAATTTTGATAATCAGCATGATCAAGTTCATTTAGATTTCGTTGAGCAACATAATTTGAAAGTGTGTTGATAACTTGAGGATTTAAATTTGTAGTATTGTAGTAGTTAGCCATTGTATTTGCAATATCTTGACGAATTTGTGTTGTAGTTTTAGCTGACGGAGCTAAATACTGATTACCTAAAATTTGAGCATTTGTCATATTTGCGATAAAGGCATTGTAACTATTTTGGTCGAGATTACCATTTAAAATATTTGAATAATTTGCTATATTGTTTGCAATCGCATTTATAGCATATTTATCATCCAATTGTTTACCTTTTTGGGTAACAGTCCACGCTCCTGTATTTTTATTAAAATATATAAATCCATTGCTAACTAAATCTTTATAATTTGAATCAGATGGTAATACACCAGATGAATTTTTATCATTTAATGTTCTAATGGCATTGCCGATACGATTAGACGTTGGTGCTTGACTACTACTTGATTGTTGTTGACCTTTTTGAGTGACGGTCCACGCACCTGTATTTTTATTAAAATATATCAATCCATTGCTGACTAAATCTTTATAATTTGAATTAGATGGTAAGATACCAGATGAATTTTTATCATTTAATGTCTTGATGGCATTATTTATCCGATTATCACCTGTAGGATTTATTTTGCCATAATTTAATTTTACATAGTTGCTTACATCATTATAAATTTTGTTTGTCGTTAATGGAACATTATTGACAGTAAATTGACTTTGAAATTGTTTACCTTTTTGAGTAACAGTCCATGCACCTGTATTTTTATTAAAATACACAAGTCCATTGCTAACTAAATCTCTATAATTTGAATCTGATGGTAAAACTCCAGATGAATTTTTAGCATTTAATGTTTTAACACCCTGACTAATCTTATCGTCAAGTTTTGATAAAACGGCGCCATACGCACTTGAATAATTATTTACAATTTGTTTAAATTTATCATCGGGAATTTTCTTTAAATCATATTTATTTAAAAGTGTTGCAATATTTTTATTTACACCACTGGCAGTCTTTTTTGAAACGGATGAATATTTGGATTGTAACTTTGTAATTTGTTCTGCAGCAGCGTTAAGTTTAGAATTACTTACAGTATTACCATTTTGTTTAAATTCTTTTTGTATCACTTTTTTTATTTGTTGAAGTGTAGCTGCACTACCACTACCTGTTGGTTTACGAGTAGCATTTACAGGTTTACGAGCACCACTTGCAGGTTTACGAGTAGCACTTACAGGTTTAGGTTTAGCACCACTTGTAGGTTTAGCACCACTTGTAGGTTTAGCACCACTTGTAGGTTTAGGTGTGGCACCTGGTTTGGATATATATTTACCTTTTGGAGCAACTGGTGCTAAACCCGTATCAATATCTGTTGAAGTAATACCAACATTAACACCCGTTTGTATATAATAAGTTGCGCAAATAAGAGATATACATACTACTACCACTATAGTGAGAAATAACTGATGCATTTATTAATTTAAATAAAATAAAATGTTGTACTTAATATTTATAACAATTGTTACAATATTTATTTTATTTAAATTATCACCTGAACAACCCAAGAACGAACATTCTTTAATAGGAAGTAATAAATGTACTTGGGGTCCAAGTTATTGGTGCTCAGAGGAGAAAAATGCTGTTGAATGCAATTTTGATTGGAATGAATGTAAAAAATACACAACTACATCAAAATCATCATTTTCTCAACCATAGATGGTCGTATAATAGTTTTATATTGTTCATATAATTTAGGACCAGTTATAGATTTACCGTCAATATTGATATGTGAAAGAACTTTGTTGTTGCGAATAATTTCATACATGAAATTATCTATATTTTCTTGTGTAGTTGCTGTAATTGTACCTTCAACAATAAATGTTTGAAGTTTATGAATACTTGAATTGTCAAAAATAATATTTTTATTGCTGCTACCCAAATTAATATTACCGTTTATAGTAAGTGTTTCTAATTTTGGTAAACTTATCAATTTAATTTTAACATTGTCGCGAGTTAGTTTTATATTTAAGGTTTGTAATTTTTCTAAATGAGATAATGTAACAAATGTATTGACAATTAAATCCAATGATAGAATTTGATTAATTTTATATAAATCGATGGTATTTGCAGTCATTTTTGTTTGAAGATATTTACATTTTGGAATGCTATGAATACGAATAGTATCATATGTAATCCCTAATAAATCTTCAAATAATATTAATTTTGGTAAATGGTTAATATATAAATTATATACAACACCAGAATTTTCACCCCCTATTAATTTTTTCAAATTTAAATTTTCAATATTGGGTAAATTTAAAAATTGTATCAATCGTTGTTCATTATTGTCAAAATAATTTGATGTCGATGAATTATCAACCCATAGATTTGCATTAGTTATATATTTATAAACGAATGAAAAAGTTGAGGTATAAATACCTTTTAATGTAACAAGAGCTGGAAATACGGTTTGATAATCAAATGGAATAAATATATTTTGTTCATCGCGTTGTTGTTCTTCTGGAACTGTTTCTATAGTTGTAATTTGTTTTCTAACCTTTTCAGAAATATTATCAAGAATAAATTGTTTTTTAGTGTTGTAATATAAAATCAAAGTACTTACAGATTCAAGTTGATCAAATAAAATTTTAATATTTTTATCAGTAACTGATGTATCAACAAATACCGTATCGATACAACATTTATATTCTTGTAATGAATTGTTGTTATATTTTTGTATTAGAGTTTTAATATGATGACGAATAGATGGTTGCATATTTTTACAGATGGATTCATCATTGGCACATAATGGTTTAGGATTAGGTTGTATAGGGTGTTTATACATTTGATCAACCGAATTTTTCATTTGACGTCCCCATTTTTCAAAAATCGATGGATTTTTAGATTTTGGAGTAATTTTATTTAGTCCATAAAGTGCTTTATTCAAATCTTTAACAGTTTCGTCTATAATACGTTGATTATCTTTATTTTTTTTCGTGCTAGTTAATTCTGAAATGCCATCTTCAATAGTATCTTGCCACGCAACAGAAACATTTTGTAACATTGTATCATCAAGATTTCCATTTGACCGAGCTGCTTCTAATTTATCGACATCATCCTTATGTTCATCATCAAATTTCTTATAACTAGAACTCAATGACGACACAGTTTTCCAGTCATTTAAATTTACGTTATTCATTTTATTATATAACAATAATAAAATGGATTTTGTATACATTATAACCGCTATAATTTTTTTAATCATACTTACTACATTTATATTTATACTTTATAGATTATCTAAAACAACTGTCAATGCTAATATAAATGCTGTAACATGTGATTCATCTAACAAATGTAAACTTGATATATCTTATTCCATTAATAATATAAATTTAAATAAATCATTGACAACTGATATAGGAACTGGCTGGTTTAAAGGTCAACTTATACATGTATATGTTAATCCACGTGATTTAAATAATCCAAAATATATACCTCAACATATTTATATCATAATTTATGTTACTATAACATTGGCATTGTTAATGTTGATATTAATAATTTATAAAATCTCCACAAAAACACAATAGGAATAAAAAATGAACATTTATAATTTTGATAATAAATATTATCAAAATGTCATTTGAAATTATTTCAGATTTACACACAGAATTGTTATCGAGTAAAAAAATTACGAAATTGTATGAATTATTTTCAGGTAAAGCTGAAAATTTAATATTGGCTGGTGATATTGGAGATCCATTCAGTAAACATTTTAAACAATTATTGACACATCTTGCTAAATTATATAAAAATGTATTTTTAGTTGCTGGAAATCACGAATTTTATCACCACACTGTTGAAAATACTATACAACAATTAGAATTAGTTTGTAGTACATTTGAAAATATTTATTTTTTAAACAAAACCGTGTTAGAATTTGATACATTTATTATACTTGGTTGCACATTATGGACAACTATTATCGATGAAGAAAGAAGTGAAGTGAATGAGTATATGAATGATTATAGACTCATTCAAAATTTTTATATTGAAACAAATAATGAATTACATAGAAAAGATTTCAATTGGTTAAGAGACCAATTACTAAAATTTAAATTGACTTCTAAACCTATCATAGTTGTTACTCATCATTTACCTGATTATAGTTTAATCGATAGAATGTATATACTAAACAGCACTATTAATAGTGCTTTTGCTAATCAAGATTGTGAACCACTTTTAAAACTAACAAACTATTGGATTTGTGGACATACTCATAAATTTGCCAAATTTAAAATTGATGATTGTATTTGTATTTGCAATCCATTAGGATATGAAAATGAAAATAGAAATGTCAAACCTCAGTATATTGAATTATAGATTTTGTTGTCGCATAATATAAATAAATACTCCTACAATAATTAAAATTATAACTATTGCAAGAAATTTATAATTTGGAGATTCTGTTCCAGCATGTTCAAAATTTTCAATAACACCTGGACCTAAACCTTTAATATTCGGAACTTCTAAAAAATTATCACTTCGGTGACGTCCCATATTTCCTCTTCCTACTCTTCCTACACTTCCTCTTCCTACTCTTCCTACACTTCCTCTTCCGTGATGTCCTCTTCTGCTTCCGTGATGTCCTCTTCCTCGTCCATGGGCACATGCATGTCCAAAACGACATCCTGGACCATGTATATGAATTTTACCTGGTGGTGGTTGATAAACAGTATCGCAACCATAACGTGTAAACACTTTTCCTGGTGGACATACTGGACAAGTACCATCAGCTTCTCTTGGGTAAAGACATCTTCTTCTGACACATTTTTGTGAACTTGGCCACCAAATCATATTTTTGCCACATGATGGAGGTGGCGGTGGAGGGGGTGGACGAGGTGGAGCTACACATTCACCAATTGAATTGCGTCTGTAGCCTGGTGGACATGTATTTGGTATACAACGATTATTATATTGGGGTGAACGACGTCTGTTAGGAGGGCATCTTCCACTACCTACACATTTACATCTCATTCGACTGCCATGTTTTGTACATACTTTACGTGTTCCCGGTGGACAACGTTTACGACTTGTAGTATACCGACGACGGCGACGACGACGACCTCCACAAGGAGGAGGTGGGCACATGGGCATCATAGGAGGACACATAGGCATCATAGGAGGACACATTGGCATCATAGGGGGATATCCACCCATAGGTTGTTGAGGATATGGATTAGGTTGTGGTTGTGGTTGTGGTGGAGTATTATTATAAGGTATAGGAATGATAACAGGTGATTGAGGTGGTAATTGTGGTGGCATTGGAATAATAACTGGAGATTGAGATTGTGGTGGAAAAATTTGAGGTGGCTGTTGCGGAATAACAGTTATATTCGGTGGATAAGACATATTTATTTATTATACACATGTTAAATTAACTTATAAATTTTGTTCATATAATAATAACTATTTTCAAAATTTAATCGATTAAATTTTGAAAATATATCAACTACTAACGTGTTAATTTTGTTCACGCATAATGTAAATAAATATGGCAATGATAATGACGATAATAACTATTGCCAAAAATTTATAATTAAATAATTTAGGTGATTCCGATGAAATGGTATTTTGAAAATATTCTATTAGACCATTTTCATCTGAGCGATAACGACCCCGTCGTCTTATTCCCCGTCTTATTTCCATTTCCAAACCCTCTAATTGTCCTTTGGGTCTTCCAATAGGTGGTGGTTGATAAGTCGATACACAATTACCAGCAGCATTCTTTACTTGCCCTAGTGGACATATTTTATCTACGAGACATCTACCTTTCCAGTCTCTTCTAGCGCCAGGGGGGCATGTTCGTACACAATCATTTGTGTTTGGCCAATATACGGTTCCTGGTGCACATACTGGACGTGGTTGAGATGGTGGTTGAGACGATGAACGAATACATTCACCTATAGAATTACGTCTATAACCTGATGGACATGTATTTGGTATACAACGATTATTATATGCAGGTGAACGATATCTATTCGGTGGACACTTGGATTGTCTTCTAACACATTTGCATCTCATTCTACTTCCGTGTTTAGTGCACACTTTACGTGTTCCAGATGGACAACGTTTGCGACTACGACGTCTACGTCTTCTACAAGGAGGAGGTGGACACATGGGCATCATAGGAGGACACATAGGCATCATAGGAGGATACATCATTTGTTGTTGTGGATAAGGATAAGCTGATGGAGGAGGTTGAGGGAGTTGTGGTGGAGTAGGAGGTAATGTAACAATAATTGGAGGTGATTGAGTTGGATAAATTTGAGGAGAAGGAACTGGTGTAAGTATTTGTTGTACTGGTGTAAGTATTTGTTGTATTGGTGTAGTAACTTGTTGTATTGGTGTAGTAGTTTGTTGTATTGGTGTAGTTTGTTGTATTGGTGTTGGAGGTGGTGCGTTAGCATATGCACTGGCTAACCATGCTTTATCCAAGTCTGATAATTGTGGATTTGCTGTTGTACCTTGACCATCTTTTGTTAAGGTTCCTGGGAAAAAATACAACATGATAGATTGTGAATCAAATGTAGAACCATTAATTTGGTTCTCATTATATTTCTTAAGTATATTTCTATTTATAGTTTCTTTATCCCAATTATT